>JAEEGL016463670.1_pt1 | contig 13640 bp, 9 predicted proteins | sample 9134231 | NCBI WGS metagenome assembly JAEEGL01 (sample SAMN16246548, study PRJNA631951) | gut metagenome | biome: gut microbiome; feature: rumen; material: fiber-attached | host: Bos | place: Iran: Karaj | collected 2018-10
TCAAGGTGTTGAAGAACACGGCAGATATACCCCATGTCACAGAATTTCTGTACATAGTATTTTGCTAAGAGCCAACGCATGAATGGTTCTTTGTTCTTAAACCATGTTTCAAAGAACACCTTGTAGTCTGCAAGATTGTAGATGCCAAACTGTTCGTTAAAAAACTGCTCAAATTTAAAATTAACAATGTTTACTTTTGAAGCAAGTATATCCCAATACACTTTCTCATCCTCGTTGTAAGGAATGCAGTCAACATCAAGCTTCAAACCATTTGTCAAGAACTGATAAGCATTCTCGCATTTGCAAAACTCAAAAGCATTATCGGGTTTTGCGTATTCGCGGTGAGAATATATAGACTTTGAAATGCTGATGATATTTTGCTTCAGCTCAGGATATTTCCAAAAGCCAAGCCATTCTGTAAGTGTGTTCGCAATATTATACTTTGATTCCAATCCCTTGACTCCATACGTGGTGCCATCTGTCATTATCAGACGATAATCAAGTTGTCTGTCTGAATTGTGATAGTACCAGATAAACGATTGTGAGTCATCACGGAAGTGCTGCATCTTTCCTTCTTGCCCCACAATAGGTATGTAAATTCTCTGTTTATGCTTAAAACCTTCTTTTTCCGTATCATACCCTTTGACAGTGGAAATTAGTGCATCGAACTCCAATTTGTTTCTGTTGTCATAGAATCTTGCTATTTCAGAGAAAGGCATAATAATCCTATATTCAGAAGGTGTTGACCTGATGAGTTGTAATATCTTCTTTGCTAACTTGTCATGAGGGATAAAGATATCTGGGTACTCCTCATCCATCCAATCTTCCAATCGTTGTATATTGATATTTGGCAGATGAGAAATGTCTTCCACAAACATGCAGCAGTCGCGGAAGTTGTCGAACAAGACAAACCTCACGGGGAATCTGTTGGCTGTACTTGCACCATCACCTTCTATGTTGCGATCTGCATGCACATTCCAAAGCAATTCCTCAAAGTTGGTAAAGGTTTTAAACATACGCTTTTATTTTAATATGGTGTCGAGAATTGTATCATAGCCCAAATCGCACAATGCGTCCAGCAACTGTTTCGCTTCATCAATGGACGATATAGACTGAATACGAGCTTTCGCTTTTGAGTGTTTACCTGTGTCAATCGCTGGCGGCTCTGAAACACCTGTACCAGGATTGTCGTCTTGGGGGATTGGATTAGGCGTAGGCTCGACTTGATTAAGTCTTAATTTCCAGTTCTTCAATTGCTCTATGACAGCAGCTTCTGTCCAAAGGCCTACTCCTGATTCCATGTGCTGACGAATATAAGCTAAAGCTGTTTCGTAGTCACTTTCCTGTAGGTTTACTATCTCATCAGATAACAGATAATTGCGGAAACCATTCTTAAAGTTGTTCTCTACCTCATAGTTTAGAAGAGGCATATATTCATACTTGACTTCCGTGATTAAACCATCAGTTTCTACCATAAGAGCAGGATTCTTACTTCCAACTTCTGTATAGATAGTAATGATGTTATCTGTCAGTTTTGCTATTTTATCCTTGCAATTAAGTGCTTGTAGTTTGTCGCAATATTTGATCGCCCACAAAGGAAAACCAGCCTCAGGACAGAAACCATTTCTGAGAGCCCATCGTGCATCTGTTAAACTGGTAACGTCTTTGTAATCTTTGAGTTTGCCAAGTTGAAACATGGAAATCAATCCTTTGGCAATAGAGCCTTCCTCTTTGGTCTCAAACTTTACATCTACTTTATGTATATTACTTGAAGCTCCGTCCCATATTTTGAAGGTATCATCTATTAGTTCTTGCATTCGTTGAGCATTAATAGGCTTTCCATTTGTGTCGAAAACTTTATCAACGTATGGGCGTAAAGCGAATGCCAGCATACCATATCCTGCATGAGACTTAAACAAGCCATAAGGTGGCATTGTCAATTCTCTAAATTTATCAGCAAAATTGAAGATATTCTGCTTATCAGTATGGTCAATCCTAGACTTAACGAACCTTGATACTACATATAAAGGATGTTTCGTGTCAACTCCAGATTTAAACTGAAGGTTGTCATCAACACTATCCTGTAGAAGCAATTGAATATGTTTCGCCGGACCTATACAGCGTGTAGTTATTTCATCTTTTGTGTTGAAAGACAATACTGTATCAGCAGTTTTATTAGAGAACTGTTTTATCCAACATGTAGAAGGTGCCTTCAGACGTAGAATCTCTAAGGACTCTGGTCCTGAATAGAATATGTTTGGTGCAATACTGCTATTTATAATACTAGGCAATGTGCGCGAAGATATAACCGAATTTTGTCCCTTTAAATATATCGTGCATGTGCCAGATGATATATCCTTCATCCAATCGCAGATAATTGCTTTTGCATTGTCTGTATGAGATTTCGTTTGTTCAGCATACCCATGTTTGCCAGAACAGATGGCGTTTGCTTGATATTCTATGAAACGATCAAATTCGAGTGACTCTAAAATTGTATCAAAAACGACAAACGCAACATTTTGGAAGCGTTCATCATTCATTGCCTTTATCGCAATATCCTTAATGGCTGCAAGTTCAGAATTTGTACGAGCCATTAATAAAGCAAGATATACTTCATATGACTCTGTCTCTTTATATTTAATCTCAATATTGTGTAATAGCGAATATTCATTATTGTCCTCAGAATAGAAATCAAAAGATAGTGGACGATTGACCATTTTCAATTTCTTTTCCATCTCTTTTCTGGCAGTATCTCCATAGTTCAAAATTTGAGATGTAAATCTGAAATCTTTATCAAGAAGTTGCTGCTTTATTTCCTCAATTTCTTTTGTGTCAAGAGCCGAAAAACGAATTTCATAAATTCCCTGTGGTGAACGCTGAACAACCCCCTCTGTATTAATCCACTCGAGTATTTCATCCATATCTTTGTCAATGGGAGTACCGACATACATGTTACGAATATTCTCCTCACTTGGAGTTACTGTTTCGTTTGCTGCAAGATTATTGAAAGCATTGAGTAGTAAAATGCCCTTAAATACAGCAAGATATGCATTGCCTTTCTTGGCGACGTGCAGTTTATATGAATTAAAACGCTCCGTTACGACACCATACTTTGTAGTTTTATTGTTGAATTCATCCAAAACAAAATCCCACAAATAGTCTGATGTAATCATTTGTCCCTGCTCGAAGAATTGTTCATTGTCAAGAAATTCGCGAATAGCAGGATTGCTTCCCAGAAATTCGAAAACACTTCTTGATGAAGATCCTACTTCACGCGCATAATATGTTGCCATATTTGCCGTAGCAGGATGTACAGGGAAAAGTGATTTAAGGTCTTCCAAGGTTTCCATTGGATTGTTGGATGTTTCCGCATATTTCTCATATACGTCGCGCATCTGAGCAAAATACTTATCTGTCATCTCATGATACAGTGCATAAGCAGGATTGCTACTATCTTGTTCATGCATAAACTTGCGAGACATAATCTTGAAAGCAGATACTGGTTCCATATTATAATGCATATAGTGGTATCTACCTGTCGTTTTCGTACGTTCGTCAGCTTTTAATTTATCTAATGCTGAAGGATGAGCAATATGAAGAATATAGGAATTGTTATTTGAACGCATTGTGGCTTCGGTCAATTCCTGAAGGCTAACCAATAGCGATGCACCAATATCAAGATCCATTACGTCAGTAAACTCATCCCATATAAGGAAAATACCTTTATAGTCGGTATTCTTGACCAGTTCATCTTGAACCTCAAAAAACCATTTACATAAGTTTTCCTGTTCGAGCCTTACATGCAGACCTGAATTTCTGAGAGCATTTTTAGCTAATGAAAGAACAGCAGAAGAGGCATCCTTATCCTTTAATTCTTTGATAAGTTTTTTGCGATCAGGTGCATAAGATTGTAATTCTGCGTCATTACTGATTATTGTATCCCATATGACAGGATTTTTCTCGATATTCGCAATGAAATTATCGAAATCTGTTTGTACAGTCACATCAATACCAGCATCACGTAACGCTTGCGTTATATGTAATTGTATTTGCAAGGAAAGGTCATCTCGGTTGGAAATAGAGCATGGCCCATACATAGTCACAGGGAACAATCGTACATTTTCTCTAAGAGCATATAATGATTCACGAATAATAGAATACTTATCTGCACCGTATTCTTCACCTATGTAATCTTCTATTTCTATAATCGGATCACACAGAAGGTGTTTGATAACAGCAGCGGCATGGCTTTTACCTGTACCGTAAGTACCCTCTAACCAAAAAGAACGATGTTCGTCAACAATTTTGTTGCTGACAGAACCTATTACTTTTTGTAAGATCTCATTAAACTGCTCATTGGGAATGAAGTTCTTCCATTCATTACTTTCCTCAGTTTGAATATTATATGCGGATTTTGTTTCTCGAATCCGTATTGCGTCGGAATATCTTTTGGCCATAATCTATTTCAAGAAATTGTTTATTACTAATGTGTGGAAATCTTCTCGCATCTGTTGCTCCTGCAACAAATCCCATAGTGCATTGTCCAGGAAAGCGTACTCGATATTTTCGCGAATTAGCTTAGCAGATGGAGTGTGAGTCTTTATTCTTGTCTTTTTCCATTTTAAGTGGAAGAAATCTTCGTTCTCAAGGAAATATAATGGATATTGGTATGGAGTTGTTGCTGCATATTGTTTTTGCAACTCTTCATATTTTTCCTTTATACTTTGGATTTCAAAGCGATTACTTTGCACACCATCACCTAATAATTCCAATATAGACAAAAGCAACAAAGGTTTAGCCACGTTAACCTTGCCTTTGCATATAGAACAATGCAAAGAACTAAACGCATCTTTGTAAAATGAGACAAGAATTTGATTCATATTACCTAAAATAGTTTCTTTAACACATCGAGTGGTGTTAGCCCATCCTGTAAGGTTATGTGATTTAGTCCCATACTGAGGTTGGCAACTAATATTCTATCTTTTGCTGAATTTAGTGTTCTTAGTCCTTTCTCAAATGTTTCTTTTGACAAGCAGAACTCTCGGACTATGCCGTTTTTACAGTCCTCGTCATAGAAATCCTTCACTCTTAAGGATGTTGTGCCATTAGCTTCTGAGAATTTATACAATGAATAAGCCAATGCAATCTCTGATAGTTCTTTGAATTCATGTCTTATAAGATGATTCTTATCATACTCAGCTCCCTGACATAATGTTTCACCGCAAGGAGAATAATTGAACACCTGCATAAGTGCTTGGAAGGCATAATCAATTGTGTTCTTAGAGAACGACGATGAAAAATAATCATAGGCAAGTTCTGATAAACTAGCACGATCGAAAGCATGGTTAGGTTTTACATTGTTTGCAAACCAACCAACAAGTTCTGAATTATATACGATGTTAATCCAAATTAAGGACCATATTAATTCTGGGTCATTAACCATGTTGTCAAAACAGAACTGTCCAAATTCAGTAAGGACATTTTTGGAATCTATAATTTCCGCATCTTTCAACCATGCCTTAAAACTCGGAACTTGCTTGTTACCAAGAGAGCTATTACCTACAATCCAAAATGTGACCTGAGGATCAGCAAAAAACTCTGCCAACCATTCTTCTCTGATTCCAAAAGTACCATATTTAGAAATGTTACCTGCTTTTGTTTTATTTTCCATACTTTTTACTAATGAATCTGCAACAACACAGCCATGCTCATGAAAGTCAAGACAGTTGTGACAGTGAGTGCATTTTGTTTTGTCAATTTTAATATCTGGATATACAGAAAGTGCTCCTGTAGGACATTCAACTTCACACACCTCACAACATATACAGTATGTTGTTTTGTACAATACACGCTTTAATGCTTTAACTAGCATTATGTCTGAGGCATTGTATAATGTGAATGTGTAATTTGAATCATCCTTATAATTTATCTCAAATGCATATATTTTCTTTTTGAAATTGAACTCACCTTGGGCAGCATTACCATTTCTTGACATTGTATAATCACTTATTGTGATGAGCCATTTTTCAATATCGATTTTAGCATTACTTATAGAAGCAACCAAATGTGGGGTGCTTTTTATGAATTCAACAGATGATTTCTGTGAAACAAAATTTCCACTTGCTCTAAGCCTCCACTTACGTTCTTGTATGTATTCATCTATATTAGGAATTTTTCTGTCTTTTGCGATAGTGATAATTCTATTAAGAAAAGGAGCCAGGTTAGATTTAAATCTGTTGTTCACTACCATATCATCCCAAGGGGACGAAAAAGGACAGAAAATACAGCCGACACGAGGCTTCCCCATTCGATATGCCTTGTTTATTGTAAGATTATATCGAAACAAATAGATGAAAATCTCTGTGGTATTCCATTTTAATATTGGTCTTGCATTAGTCACGAATGAATGCTTAACTCCTTTACCAATACGCTCGTAACTTGAACGTCTTACACTCTCTTCAGATCTTACTCCTTCGAAAGCAAGTACCTTCGCCTGCTTATTTGAGTTGGGAAGTTTGAGCATCCTATATAGTGGGGCTGTTTTCATCACGGCACAGCACCATCTATGTTTATCACTAGGCGTTCCTATCTTATCCCAATAAGTGAGGACGGACTCATGATTTTTTGCTATGCGGAATTTTAACGTTGGGAACAGCTCATGATAGTATTTCTGCACTTCATCATAGAGCTCTAAAGAACTTGGCAGTTCATAGCCAGTGTCCGAGTATATAACTTGGAATGAGTCTGGCGGAAGAGCACGAGTACAGAGGTCTAGCACAACTTGACTATCTTTGCCTCCTGAGAATGATGCAAGAAAATAGTCTATCTTTGTTGCTTTTAATACTTTCTTTCCTTGCTTCTCGGCTTCACTCAAAGGCATAATGTCAAAGCTCTCACAATCCTCCTTTACAATTGCCATTTTCTGCTTGGTTCTCTTCTCCTGCATCGCGGCAAGTGATTCGAAATCCATTCTATTGGCTGCATGTTTTTCCGTCATTCGATTGGCTCCACTATATGTATCGTATATATCACGAATGAATTCAATAGCTTCGCTCTCGCAAAGGAACATTTGCTCTTTTGTACGTTCGAGCATTTTATGCATATTAACAGGTTTCAGCTTTAACTTCTCTTTGCCTGGCTGAAATACTATAGTCGCTTTGTCGTATATGTTAGCATCCTTAGCCTCAAATACCAAGTCGCCACGATAGTAATATTCCTTGTTGCATGCCCACAACAACGGCTCTTCGCACTTTGGGTATTGCCATCCCAAAGTGTTAAGTCCAAGAAGATCCAATTCCTCATAGAACACTGGACGAGGAGAGACATTTACTGTATCCTTCCCAACCAGTGAGCTCAACTTCACTCCTCCTGTTTCTCTATCCCATGAAACTTTGAACATATTAATTCTTTCTTACAAGTTCAGTCAGTTCAACATCAAGCAATTTTGCAATTTTCAGATAAGTTTCCATTGGAGGTTGGCAAACATTGGTGCACCATTTTGACACTGTTGTTGGTGCACAGCCCAGTTGCTCAGCCAGCCATTTGTTCGTTCTCTTTTTTTCTGCAAGTACCACCTTGATGCGGTTGATGTCTTTGTCCATGATACGTATTTTGATTGTTTGAGTACAAAGGTACTCATTTTTCTTGAAACAGAATGCAAAATGACTCTATATTTAACTTTTAATCTCACTAAATTATCATTTTTCTCACCTTTTGGACTATAGCCTCTCTATTCCAAGTGCAATAAATGACACTAAAACGAATTTTTCGCTTGGGAAATTTCTTAATTATTGGTTCTAATTGCCCTCCTCGTTAGGACCAATCTTGAAAGGCTGGGGTAAAAATAGCTGGTTAGGACATCCTTTTTCCGCAAGTGGTATATTGTTCTATAACTTTGCAAAGCGTTTCGGAAAAAGAGGTAAAAAATAACCCTAATCCAATTTAATAGTATGATAATTGTCCGAAAATCATACTCATATCTTAAACAAATAGAAAAGACGGCCTTGGAAGAGCCAAAAATTATGTGCAACCCTATAAGACCGTGTAACTTTGCAGAGCGAAACGAGGTAAATCTTCCAACACCTCATGAAATTTGCATAACGTGAAAGACAGTCATAAAGGCTGTTTGCGTAACAAGAAAAAAAGTAATAACATAAATAATAGAAGAAACATGATGAATGAAAATCCAATTTTAGGCAACCAACTGGTTGTGATGAGCAGAGCAGACCTTGATGCTCTGGTCGAGAAGATGGCAAGCAGCATGGCTGCCACCAGAGTTGAAGTTGAGGACAAGAGTGCTCATAGAAATGATGTCTGTCCTGTAATGTATGAGAATGAGCGTTTCATCACTCGTGAGGAAACGTCCAAATTGCTCCATGTGGACTATTCCACACTTTGGCGTTGGAATAAATTGGGGCTGCTCTGTCCTAATAAGGTCGGGCCCCGACGTGTCATGTACAAGTACAGCGATGTGCTGAAGAAGCTAAATGGTGAAGAACAACAGTAAGAAGAGCAGAAAGGATTAGACTATGCAGAAAGATGCTAACACCATTTTGCTTTTCACCGACCAGCGAGCAGCCATTGATTATTTATCGGACGATGATGCCGGGCAACTCTTCAAGGCTATCTATGCCTACGCTGATGAAGGCAATATGCCCGATTTCAATGGTCCGATGATGTCACTCTTCACGGTAATTCGCACTCAGATAGATCGTAGTCGCGAGGCGTACAAAGCAAAATGTGAAAAGAACCGCACTAACTCGATGAAGCGGAAAGTTGTGCAGGGTAACTTTAAAGGGGCATTTATGGATAATGAACGCAATCCATCGTTGTCGATCGATAACGACCGATGCCCACCGACAACGACCGTTACCCTTCCTAATCCTAATCCAAGCTCAATTCCGAATCCGGACATTGATGATGGTGCTGACACACTCATCATCAATGACGCGGAAATGGTAGCGAATGAGGAATATCCCTTTGATATAATTTGGGAAATGTACGGAAAGCCTATCGGTGATATGGAGCAACTACGCCAGCGATGGCAGCAACTCTCCTTCGACGAAAAAAAGAAGATTTTCGAGTATGTACCCAAGTATGTTATGGCAAGGCCAGACAGCAAGTACCGTAAGGACTTTGCAAACTTTCTTACTTGCCGAACTTGGGAAACGGAACCACTAACATCAAACATCTTGCACAATGGAAGCTATAATCAGCACAGTACTTCATCAAATGGAACAAGACGGGCAGTTGCCCTGCAGAACACAGAGCAACTCGTCTCACAACTCCTTGCCAGTAGCAACGAACCTGCCGTCAGCTTTGGCGAAGGTGAAAGATAGGTTTCCGACCATCGAGAATTTTATGGTGGCCGTGAATCCCGACAGACAGTTGCAGATTAGCGAACATCCTGAAGAGTGCTATTTCGGGCAGTCACCAACTCTGGCATCGCTGAATGTTATCTATGGATATGGGGCAGCCGAAGCATGGCTGCTGCCAGAAGTCCAGGATGCGTGCCTGTTCATGGGCATAAAGGAAATGCCAGACAACTATCAAGCAGCAAAGCTTGTCAAGATTATCGTACAGCAGTTTGGTTACTTGAAGGTTGATGAAGTGCAACTATTCTTCTTCTATTTCTGTTCTGCCCGTTACCGTCATTTCTTCAACGCATTCGACCCTTCCATCATTATTCTCAGCCTACGAGATTTCCTGCATGACAGGTATCGGGCTTATGAAGAAAAGGAACAAAGGGAAAGAGAACGTGAGCGTGAGGAGTGGAAGAAGAATGCCATCACGCACGATGAATATCTGGCATGGGTGGAAAAACAAGGGGAACATGAGTGAGCGGCATCGGGCTTGCCCGTGCCACACACATACAATGTGGGGAAGCTCACTACCCGTCTTGGATAAATCCAGACGAAGAAATGCCACAAGAAGAGCAAGCTCAGGCACGAAAAGAAGTGGCAGCAATACTTTGATTCAGTTGTCCATAACATGAAAAACCGTTTTCGCTACGGCAAAAACGCTTAGCCTAATAAGCGTTATGCACATTGACATGTAAAAAACGCTCTCTGATGGCAAGCCCACAATATCGTCTCACATCGGATTTCGATTCAAATAGTACGGCGCGAGTTTTAGAAAAACTCTAAGCCTAATTAGAGTTAACTTTCATTAACTCGAAATTTGTCCCTTCAAAATCGAAGCTTTTGGGAGCAGGCTCGGACAAGAGTAAGTTGTAAAAAGGCAAATAACAACTCTGTTGATGATGATGGAAATCAGCAACAACGGGCTTGCCCGTGCCACATTTTAGATAGCAGGGGAAGCCTAATTCCCCTATCGAATAAACTCGTTAGGGAGTGTGCCACTTCGCAAGCGGTCATATGCGTTTACGAATCATGTCATGTTCACTTGAAAGAGTTCAATAATGTCATTTTCAGCATAAAAACGCATAAAAACGATGCTTGAATTGAAAATCTTGGGAATTTTCTTTTGAAAATCTTGGGAATTTGTGTATCTTTGCACAAAAATCACAGATGTCATGTATTACCAAAGGCTAATAGAAAAGGAAATCGAGAAGAAATTGAAGTCGTCTGGTGCTATCGTTGTTGCCGGACCCAAGTTTTGTGGCAAAACAACAACCTGTATGCTTTACCAGAAAAGTTTCATAAAACTCAACACGAGACAGGCTATCACTATGGCACGGATGAATCCGAAAGCTGTACTTAATGGTGAGAAGCCGAGATTGATTGATGAGTGGCAGACAACTCCAGACATTTGGAACCAGGTTAAGGATGATTTGGATTTTGACTACCAGTTTGGGAAATATATCCTGACTGGCAGTTCCACACCAGCTGACAAAACAGAGATACACCACAGCGGAGCAGGAAGAATTGCTCCTCTGAAAATGCGCCCCATGTCATTGTGGGAATCCAAAGAATCCAAAGGGACTGTATCACTCTCGGATCTTTTTGATGGTGGGGCAGAGTTTCCTTGGGACATGAACGAGGACTTCACGCTGGACGATGTAGCATTTCTGATTTGCAGGGGTGGATGGCCAATATCAGTATTGGCGCAAAGGGATATAGCCCTTGAAATCACAAAAAACTACTATAATGGTCTTTTTGTTTTTGAGGACAGCGAGAACGAACGGTTCAGAAACAAGAAACCAGAAGTTCTGAGGATGATACTCAGGAGTTATGCACGTAACATCTCAACAGAAGCTGCGGGTTCTACCATTATCTCAGACATTCGGCAGAGCAATGAGCGCACAATGGACACAAAAACCTATGACGATTATATGGAGGCCTTGAAAGACTTGTACATCATTGAAGACATGGAAGCATGGAATCCTAATATCCGCTCTAAAACTTCAATCAGAAGCACTCCAACAAGGCATTTCGTTGACACTTCTATTGCTTGCCGCTCGTTAGGGGTGAGTCTAGAAGACCTAAAACGCGACTTGGAAAGCTTTGGCTTGTTCTTCGAGGATTTCGCAGTAAGAGACCTTGCTATTTATGCAAATAGTCTTGGAGGCACCGTAAAGCATTATAGAGACAATGCCGGATTAGAGTGTGATGCCGTAGTCCATTTGGAGGATGGCAGATGGGGAGGTGTCGAGATTAAACTTGGAGGTGATGACCTCATAAACGATGGAGCCAATTCGCTGAAAAAGTTGCGTGATAAAATCATTGAGAAGAGTGACGAGAAAGCACCGTCGTTCTTGCTGGTCTTAACCGCTGTTGGAGGAGCTTATCAAAGAGAAGATGGCGTGTTTGTGGCTCCCATCAATTTACTGAAGCCGTAAAGGGCTTATAAGGGGTGGCATTTTGCTACCCCTGCTTTATCCTCACTTCTCCATTAACTCCATGAGCAGAGCTGCCATTTCAGCCTTGCTCATTTTCTTGATGTCCTTTTTCGTAATGGCAGGAGTCGGATTCCAATTTAACAGCTTGGAGTTATACTCCATCTGCTTTTCCAAAGGATAGTTGGCAATATAACGGTCGGTTACTGATTGCAGATGGGAGTGTCCCATACTTTCTTGAATGTACGAACGCTCTACACCAGCATGGGTGAGATTGGTTGCAAATGAATGGCGTGCCCAAGTTCCTGATGGGCGTACTTCCCAATGAAGCACATCCTCACATATTTTGATTACTCGGTCTTGAATGTTTGAGTTTTCACCAGAAACACGTTTTCGGATGTCACGCTCGTGTGTGGCACCTTCAAGAACATGGGGGAACACATAGGCATTCAGCTTAGGAGGAGCTGCAATTTCATCAAGAATACGCTGTAATGGTTCGATGATGGGAATAATAACCTCAGCACCGCCAGTGCTTCGACCACGTGTCTTCTTGCGATAGAATCTGAAAGCTTTGCGCTCCGTGTCAAAATAGTATTGTGAATAGGTTAACTGGCCCACATCTACCAGATTGAAACCATTGCCAAGGTATTGCACAAGGAACAATCCAAGAGATTCATGGGCGCGTTCCTTATAGTTACTATTCCATGAAGAGGGGTAGTTCTTGTTGATGAACACCTCATAGAGTTGGGTCATTCTTTCTACATCAAGATATTCCTCCTTTCGCGAAGCAGGAGCGGGTATTGATACCAACCCCTTCTTGGCATTGGAGAAAGGGTACTCTGTTTGTAACAGATAACCCCGACGGCGACACTCATTCCATACAGCCCGACAGTGGCGAAGGTTGATACCCCGTGTCGTAATACTTATTGCCTTTAACTGCTCACCATCCTGTCCTATGGCACCATTGATCATGCCATGTTCCCACTTCTTGATATGCTCCACATTGACTTCAAAGCCTTTGATGTCTTCTTTCCAAAGGAACTTCTTGAACGACTTCAAAGCTGACTCATATGGCTCAGCAGTAGTATATCTGGCCCCATTGTTTTCTGTGCGTAGATTGTTGATTATCTCTTCCCAAATACCAATAAAAGATTCGTGGGTATGTGAAGTCACCTTTCCCTCAACCACCATTCGAACTGCATCCAGCGTCAATTCATGTCCGGGATTAAGGTTCACAAGCATTTCCTTGTACTTATCAACAATTTCCAGTAGCCGCTTCTTTTCCTCATACTTGGGTGACTTGCTCTTTTGGACGTTGCAGATTTCCGAGAATTCCTGTTTGCTACAGCTGCCACCAATCGGATAATAATAGGAACGACGGTCAATCGTGAAGCGAGCCTTCACGGGATATTCTGTCACGTCCTTGCGGTTGCTACGGATGTCAAGGACGATTGCCATTGTACACTGACGTTCTTTGAAACCTGTCAGCGAGGTAGTAAGTTTCTTTGCCATAGTTCTTCTTGTTTTTGTTTTCGCGATAATAGTCTTCCAACCTAACAGACCTATAGTCTGTCGTCAAGAAATCGCCAAATTTTTATTCAATCTCATTCAATTATTTGAAACCTCCAGACTCAAGTCTGATGTGTTTTGCCCTGTTTTTTCGCGAAAACAATGCGAAAACAATCGGCGTGAGTTATGGGGTTTTTTAACATTTTGTTTGATGGTGCAAATTTAGTAAATATCTGTGAATCAGCCAAATTTCAAACAAAGAAAATTTCATAAAATTGCATTCTCTCAGACTCATAATCTGGAGGTCCCAGGTTCAAGCCCTGGCTGGTCCACA
>JAEEGL017380366.1_pt1 | contig 13640 bp, 14 predicted proteins | sample 9134231 | NCBI WGS metagenome assembly JAEEGL01 (sample SAMN16246548, study PRJNA631951) | gut metagenome | biome: gut microbiome; feature: rumen; material: fiber-attached | host: Bos | place: Iran: Karaj | collected 2018-10
AATATATCATTTTTATTATCAATGCCTATCTTAATAACAATTATTGCGGTAAGTGTATTATTATTGATATTAGTTCTGATATTATTAATTTTAAAATTTAAAAAGAAGAATAAAGGCCATGTAAAAGTAGATGATGAATTTATGAATGAATTATTATTATCACTTGGTGGCAAGGATAATATAGATAAAGTAGATGTATTAAATGGAAGATTAAAAATTGATTTAAAGGATACAGAAAAAGCTATATTTGATAAATTAAAAGAAATGGCAGAAGCTGGGGTCTTTGTAACTGGTAATACAATTAAGATATTATTTAAATATGATTCACAAATCATTAAAGATAATTTAGATAATTTATTATAAAGGAGTGATATTATGGTTGAAAAATCTTTTAGAATAACAAGTGAAATGGGAATTCATGCACGTCCTGCAACAGAGCTTGTAAACACATGTATGGATTATCAGTCTCAAATACTTCTTACAGCGTTAAAAAGAGTTGTAGATCTTAAATCAATTATGGGAGTAATGTCTCTTGGTGTTTATAGTGGTACTACAATCACTATAAGCTGCGAAGGCGAAGATGAAGAAGATGCGATGCAAGCAATTAAGGATAAAATCTTTGAACTTGGCTTAGGGAAGGAAATATAATTATATGGCAGGACCCTATGGTCTTGCCTTATTTTTTAAGGAGATTATTTATGGCTTTCATAGATGTATTTAAAGAAAAATATGAAAAAGAAGCATTAGATTTATTATCAAAATTAATTTCATATGATTCAACATTAAAATCATATAAAGAAAATGGTAAAGAACCATTTGGTAAAGAATTATCTGATATATTAAATTATTTTTTATCATATGGAGAAAAGGATGGCTTTATATCTAAAAATATCGATAATTATGCTGGACATTTAGAATTTGGTGAAGGTGAAGAAGTATTAGGCTTATTATGTCATTTAGATATAGTTCCATATAATAAAGAAGAATGGGATACAGATCCATTAAAATTAACAATTAAAGATGGTAAAATGTTTGGCCGTGGAGCCCTTGATGATAAAGGTGGCGTTGTCGCAAGCTATATTGCGATGAAGATGCTAAAGGATGAAGGATTTAAGCCAAACAAAAGAATTAGATTAATTGTTGGTTGTGATGAAGAAACTGGCTCTCGTTGCCTAGAAAGATATTTAGATAAAGAAAAAACACCTGATCTAGCCTTTTCACCTGATGCATCATTTCCATGTATATATGGTGAAAAAGCAATTGTTTCATATGATATAACATCAGATGAGCCAGATAATGTAATATTATATTTTGATGGTGGAGAAAGATATAATATGGTTCCATCAGTTGCAAAATGTATTTTAAATAGAGATTTAAAAGATAAATATTTATTATATTTAAAAGAAAATAATTATAAAGGTGAAATAAAAGATAATATGCTTATTGCCTATGGTATATCAAGCCATGGCTCATTACCTCAAAAGGGATTAAATGCTATATGTATATTATTAGATTTTATTTCTAAAAATACTAAAAGTAAATTTGCTGATTTCATAAGAAAATATTTCTTATTTGATCCATATGGAAAGAAAATAGGATATCAATATAATGACAATGAAATGGGCAAATTAACATCTAATTTTGCAGTATTAAAAATAGATGAAAATAGAATAAAAATGGGTGTTAATTTAAGAATGCCTATGGATGGATGTCTAGAGCTTTGTGAACAAGCATTACAAACAAAATGTGAAGAATATAATTATGAATATAGATTCATTCATAAATCTAAAAAGCATTTTGTATCTAAAAATTCAAATTTAGTTACATCATTAATGAAGGCATATCAGGATGCAACAGGTGATTTAACAAATAAAGCATACACTATTGGTGGTGGCACATATGCAAGAGAAATAGAAAATGCAGTAGCCTTTGGTCCATGCTTCCCTGGAAGAGAAGATACATGCCATATAGCTAATGAATATTTCTATCAAGAAGATTTTTATAAAGCAATTGAGATTTATTATAATGCGATAAGGAATTTGTGTGAATAATGAGATTAAGAAAAATAAAAGACGCTCGCGAGCGCTTATGTCAAAATAATAATAAATATTTTATTAATGATTTAGAAAATTTAAAAGGTAAATTTCCTAATATCTTCAATAATTCAAATCCTATTCATATTGAAATAGGCTGTGGTAAAGGTAAATTTATTGTAGAGAATGCATTAAAGCATCCAGAAATTAATTTTATTGCAGTAGAGAAATTTGATTCAGTCCTATTAAGATGTCTTGAAAAGGCATTAGAATATGATTTAGATAATTTAAAATTAATTAATGTAGATGCCCTAGAATTAGGCACATATTTTAAAGAAAAAAGTTTAGATGTTATCTATCTTAATTTCTCTGATCCATGGCCTAAGAGCCATCATGCGAAAAGAAGACTTACAAGTCCAATCTTTTTAGAAATATATAAAAAGATATTAAAGGATGATGGAGTTATTTATCAAAAGACAGATAATAGAATATTATTTGCATATTCTTTAGAATCTATTTCTAATAATGGTTTTTCTATATCAAATATATCCCTAGATTTACATAAGGATTTAGAAAATGAAAATAATAAATTAGAAAATATAGAAACAGAATATGAAGAAAAATTTGGAATTAATGGTCCAATATATCGTCTTGAGGCAAGAAAGGTATTAAAGAATGATTAAATTCGTTTTAATTGGTGGTAAAAAGAATAAAGAAATATTAACTAATAATATAGAGAAATATATTATTAATTTATCAGGTAAAAATAATCCTAAAATATTGTTTTGTCCTTATGCCACTAGTGATTATAAAAAAACGAATTTAAAATTTAAAAATTTAATTAATAATTTATCAGCTGATGTATATTATATGGATGAAAATGATATAAATAATTTTGATAAATTATTAAATGAAGCTGATATATTATATGTATCAGGTGGTAATTGTAATAGACTTGTTGATATATTTATAAATAATGGTTTAGATAGAATCTTATTAAAATATATTAATTCAAATAAGATTTATGCAGGCTCCTCTGCAGGAGCTATGCTTTATACAAATATATCAATGGGTGATAAGGATATGTATAGTGATAATTATCATAATTATGGCTATAAAATGGTTAAATGCTTAAATATCATTAATATATCTATTTGTCCTCATTATCAAAATGAAGATTTAATTTGTTATAATGATGAAATTAAAAATTATAATTTAGTATCATTTGGTATTGAAGAAGATAGCGCTATTGTAATTGATGGTAAGATGTTTTATTCTATAAAAGAGGAGAGCACTTCAATGGCATTTTATTTTAATAATAAAGATTATAAAATGACATACTTGAAAGAAAAGAAGATTTATGAAGAAGATTTCTGTATTAGGTCCTAAAGGAACCTATAGTGATATAGCTTGTAAAAAATATTTAAAAGAACGTAATATTAAAGATTATGAAATAGCTTATTATTACACAATAATTAAAGCATGTATTTCAAATGATGAACTTAAAATAGTTCCATTTGAAAATACATTAGATGGCTTTGTAATGGAAAGCTTAGATACAATTATTAATAATAAATATCATATTATTGATGAAATAAAGCTTCCTATAGATTTTTCTTTTGTCACAAATGAAAAATCTATTGAAGATGTATCTAAGGTTTATGTTCAATTTAAAGCTAAAGGTCAATGCTTAGAATTTTTAAATAAATATAATACAATTAATACTGAATCTAATGGCTTATCATTAGAATTAATTAGAAATAATAAAGAAAAAGGCTTTGGAGCTATAGTAATACCTGATGAGCTTAAAGATAATGAATTTAATATTAGAATAGATCATGTTGCGGATATTAAAAATAATGAAACAAGATTTGTTATATTATCAAATGAAGAAAAGAAACCTTTAGAAAAAGATTTCTTAGCTTCAATTGTAGTAACATCAGAAGTTGATAGACCAGGTATCTTATATGATGTTTTAACAGTCTTTCATGATTTAAATATTAATATGAACGCTATATTATCTCGTCCATTAAAAACATTAATGGGTAAATATAAATTTTATATTGAATGCAGCTTCAATGAAAATGGTTATGTTTTATTAAATGATTTATTAAATAGATTAAGAATAAATTTCACTGTAGATTTATTAGGAACATATAAGAGGTGCTAAATGGATATACTTGATATCATTATAAAGAAAAGAGATGGATCTTCTTTAAGTGAAGAAGAAATAAATTATTTCATTAATAATTTAGTAGATAAAAAGATTCCTGATTATCAGGCATCAGCTTTACTTATGGCTATAACACTTAACGGAATGAATGATGATGAGACTTATTATTTAACTAAGGCAATGGTTGATTCAGGTCAAAAAATTGATCTTTCTTCAATTAATGGTATTAAGGTTGATAAGCATTCTACAGGTGGTGTAGGCGATAAGACAAGTTTAGTTGTAATGCCTATTTTAGCTGCCGTAGGATTAAAATGTGCAAAGATGAGTGGAAGAGGCTTATCTTTTACTGGTGGTACACTTGATAAGCTTGAATCTATCCCTGGATTTAGAACTAATTTAACTGAGGAAGAATTTATAAAAGAGGTTCAAGAAATAGGATTATCAATTGTAGGACAAACAAGAAGCTTAGTTCCTGCCGATAAAATATTATATTCATTAAGAGATGTTACAGGTACAGTTGCATCAATTCCTTTAATTACATCATCTATTTTATCTAAGAAATTAGCTTTATCATCTGATGTAATTACAATTGATGTTAAAACTGGCTCTGGAGCCTTTATGTCTAATTTAGGTGATGCATTATCATTAAAATTATCACTTGAAAAGACAGGTGAAAGATTTGGTAAAAAAGTAACATGTATTATTTCTAATATGGATGAACCTTTAGGAGAATATGTAGGTAATATATTAGAAGTAAAAGAAGCTATTAATACATTAAATGGTAAAGGAGCATATGATTTTAAAACACTATGCTTAAATTTAGCTGCAGAAAGTATTGTAAATTCGGGTGTTGCAGTAGATTTTGATCAGGCATTACAAATGGCAGATGAAACATTAAAGGATGGAAGAGCCTTTAAAAAATTCTCTGATATGGTTAGCTATCAAGGTGGAGATGTATGCTATATCAAAAATCCAACATTATTTGAAGAAGCTAAATATAAAATACCTTACGAAGCTAAAACAGATGCCTATATTATTCATATAGATGCGAAAAAGATAGGTATCGCATCTATGCTTCTTGGGGCAGGAAGAAGATCATTAAAGGATAAAATTGATTTTACTGCAGGTATTAAATTTGAAAGAAAGAAAAATGATTTTGTTCATAAAGGAGAAGTAATATTATATCTTTATACAAATAAAGAAGATATTAATGATGCATTAACGTTAATTGATGATGCAATTAATTATGGTTCTAATGAAATAGAAGATAAGCTTATTTATGATTAATAGGAGGCCTTATGGCAAGATTAAAAAGATATTGTGGTAATTATCTACTTGAAATTAGTAATGATAAGATAAAAGAATACTGTGGGCCCTATTTATATGAAATAGTAGGAGATAAAGTAAAAAGATATTGTGGTAACTATGTCTATGAAATAGTAGGGGATAGAATAAAAGAATATTGTGGCAGCTATATTTTAGAAATTAATGGTAATAAAATTAAAAGATATTGCGGTAATTATATCTACGAAATAGATGGTAATAGAATTAAAGAATATTGTGGTAAATATATTTATGAGATAGATGGATTTATATCTCATCGTGAATTATTAGCATTACTTGCGATATTATTTGCATAAGAATTAAATATATCTTGCAAAAGATGATTAAATTTTATATAATAACTATGTTTTTAAGGAGGTAATTACATGTCTAATTTCATAATTGATATATTTGTTGCTATCGTCGCAATACTTTTAATCACAATCGTAATGCTATCTCCTTCAAAAGATGACATTAATGATGCATTTAATGGTTCTAAAGGTGAATTATTCAAAAACCAAAAAACTCGTGGTATTGAATTATTCATGCAAAGAACAACTGCTGTTTTAGCAGTAGTATTTATAGGACTTGTTTTAACAAGTGTTATAATTCACACAAGATAATTAAGGAAAGACGTTAGTCTTTCTTTTTTTTATGTTATAATTTATTTAAAGAGATAAAGGGGATAGTATAATAATGAAAAAATATATAAGATATGTTGTTTTATTATTTGTTGGTATTATATTTTTATTATCATCATGTAATAATGAAAAAAAAGAAGATTTATTTAAATATGAGTTATCAAGTGATGGTTCGTATTGGCTTATTTCTGGTTACACATCCTATTTGCCTAACGAAATTACGATTCCATCGTCATTTCGTGGTAAGCCTGTTAAGGAAATAAAATGTAAAGCATTCCTAGATTGTCAAAATTTAGTTGAAGTGGAAATTAGTGACTCTGTTGAAACAATTGGAAAAGAATCATTTAATGGATGTTTATCGTTGGAAAATATTGTTTTTTCAAAAAATGTAAAAACAATTGAATCATATGCATTTTCAGGAGATATTAGTCTAAAAACAATAAATCTTCCAGATAGTTTGGAAACTATTGGGATGTATGCTTTTAGCAATTGTGGATTAACAGAGATAAATATTTCTTCAAGTGTAACAAGCATTGGAATTGATGCATTTGAAGGCAATCCTATTGTTTATGCAAATATACCTGCAGGTGCAACCACAAGTATAGGAAAATCAGAATTGAAGGAAGTTATAATTAATTCATCAAAAAATGGTGAAATTGGAAGCCTTTCTAACGCGACAAAACTCGAAAAAGTCGTATTATCAAATGATATTGATACGATTTATTCTTCAACATTTTCAAATTGCACAAGTTTGAAACAAATTATTTTTTCAAACAAATTAAAGCTTATTCAAGGAGCCGCATTTTCAAATTGTACAAGTCTAGAAGAAATAACAATTCCTGATAGCGTTGAAAGTATAGGAAATTACGCATTTTCAAATTGTACAGGGTTAAAAAATATATATATTTCAAATAATGTAACTAGTTTAAGTGCTGGAACATTTGAAGGATGTACCAATTTAGAGAACTTTTCATTTGGTAATGGGGTAAAGGTTGTTGATAATGATTTTTTTAATGGTTATGAAAATCTTACCAATGTTGAATTAGGAAATAGTGTTGAAAGCATTGGAGATTATTCGTTTGCTGGATGTAAAAAATTAAAAACAATTACAATTTATAAAAGCTTAAAAACTATTGGAGATCTTGCTTTTGGTGGCAGTACTTTAACAGATATTTATTATGAAGGTTCTGAAAGTGATTGGTCTAAAATAACTATTGGGTTATATAATCAACAATTAAATAATGTAACATTCCATTATAATTGTAGATTTTAATCTCTTATATTTTTTAGAAAGAGTGTTATTATGAAAGAAAAAGATATATTAAATTATTTAAAAAATAAAAATAGATCATTTGAAGATATTTCATATGCTTTCGCAATAGATGAAAAATCTTTAAATAATATTTTAAAAGATCTTATTAATGATAATAAGATATTTTTAAATGACGATAATATGTATTCTTTATTTGATGATAACACATTATCTATTGATGAAATTGATTTAAAAATATTAAATATCATTAAAGAAAATAGAATAAGAAATATTAAAGATTTTAAAAAATATACTAATTTAAAAGAAAAAAATATAGAAGAATCTATCGAAAGATTATCTAATGATGATAAGATATTATTTTCATCATTTTCTAGACAATATGAAATATTATATACATCTAAAATAGATGTAAAAGATAAAGGATATGGCTTTGTTAAAGATGATTTAGAAGAAGAATATCATATTAATAATGATTTCTTATTTGGTGCATATAATAATGATTTAGTTTCATTTTATAAATTACCTTATTCAGGTGGTAAATTAAATGAGGCAGCTGTATATAAAATTATTGAAAGAGCCCATAAGAATATTATAGGTATTTTAAAAATTAAAAAATCTAAAAATGGTGATAAATATTATATAAAATCATCTCAATTAGATTTTCAAATTAATGCCTATGTATTACCTAAAGATTTAATTTTAGAAGGCTTAGGTAAATTATGTTATGCTAAATTAAGATATTGTAAAGGTGCTTATTTTGAAGCATATGATCTTAAAGTGTTAGGACATAAGGATGATCCAGGTATTGAAATATTATCTTATATTTATCAATATGGCTTTGATGTTGAATTTAGTATAGATACTATTGAATCTTTAAAATATGTTAAAGATTATGTAGAAGAAAAAGACATTAAAGATAGATTAGATTTAAGAGATAAAAATATTATTACAATAGATGGTGATTATTCAAAGGATTTTGATGATGCAGTTGATTTAGAAATATTACCTAATGGTAATTATTTATTAGGTGTACATATTGCGGATGTATCACATTATGTAACAGAAAATAGTCCATTAGATTTAGATGCAAAATCAAGAGGCACATCACTTTATCTTGCAGATAGAGTAGTACCAATGCTTCCAAGAGAATTATCTAATGGTATTTGTTCATTAAATCCAGGTGTAGATAGATTAACATTATCTTGTATAATGGAATATAATAATAAAGGTAAATTATTAAATTATAATATTTGTGAATCAGTAATTAATTCACATCACCGTATGACATATAATGATGTTAATAAAATATTAAATGGTGATGAAGAATTAATTAATAAATATAAAGATATTTATGAAATGCTTCTTAATATGCAACAATTCTCTAAAATCTTAAGAAAATTAAGAGAAAAAAAAGGTGCATTAGAATTTTATGAAAATGAATATGAATTTAATTTAAATGAAGATGGTTCACCTAAAGAAATAGTTAAAAGAGAAAGATTTGATGCAGAAAAGCTAATCGAAGATTTTATGCTTGCCGCAAATCAAACAGTAGCTTATCAGATGAATATTTCAAATTTGCCAATATTATATCGTATTCATGAAAAGCCTGATCAAGAAAAGCTTTTAGATACATTATTAATATTAAAAAATATGGGTATTGAAATATCAATGAAAAAGGAACTTGAAAGATTTGATATTCAAAAGATATTAAAAGATATTAAAGGTAATCCTTTTGAAGAAGTAATGTCTGATTTAATATTAAGATCAATGATGAAGGCAAAATATTCTAAATTTTGCCTAGGTCATTACGCACTTGCTATGCCTTATTATTGTCATTTTACATCACCTATTAGAAGATATCCTGATTTATTTGTTCATCGTATGGTTAAAAAATTATTATTACATCCAGGTGATGATTATTTAAAAGATATTACATATTATGATTCTATAGCTTATGAGCTTGCAGGATGTTGTTCAGATTCTGAAAAGAGATCTGTTGATCTAGAGCGTGCAGTAGATGATATGCTTTATGCATGGTATATGGAAAAATATGTTGGAGATAGCTTTGTTGGTGAAATTACATCAATAACACCTTTTGGTATGTTTGTAACAATAGATCATGGAATAGAAGGTGTTATTATGTATCGTAATATTCCAAGATATATTACATTTGATGATAGAAAGATGTGTGCTAAGGATGGTAATAAAACATATCATCTTGGTGATAAGGTAAATGTAGTATGTGTTTCTGCATCAAGAAAATCATCAGAAATAGATTTTGTTTTTAAAGAAGATTATAAAGTTGGTTTAGATTATGAAAATTATAGCGAATAATAAAAAAGCTTTATTTGAATATGAAATAATTGATAAATATGAAGCAGGGATTAAACTTCAGGGTACTGAAGTTAAATCCATAAGAGAAGGCTCATGCAATATCAATGATTCTTATGTTATAATAAAAAATGGTAAGCCTTATATATTAAATATGAATATTGCTAAATATAAAAATGGTAATATATTTAATCATGATGAGACAAGAACAAGAGAGCTTTTATTAAATAAATCAGAAATAAGAAAGCTAGAAGCTAAAGTTAAAGAAAAAGGCTTAGCTATAGTAGCCTTAAAATTATATTTTAAAGAGGCTTTAGTTAAGGTTGAAATAGCTTTAGCTAGAGGTAAAAACACTAAAGATAAAAGAGAAAGTATTAAAGAAAAGGATATAAATAGAAGTATTAATAAAGAATTAAAATATAGATATTAGGAGGATGTTATATGAAGGTATGTCCTAGATGTGGAACAAGATTAGAAAATTGTATAATTGTTTGTCCTTGTTGCAACAGTGATTTAACTAATGTTAAAAAAATATATCGTAATATTAAATATCCTAATGATTATCCTAAGAAGCCATTAATAATAATAGAAAAGAAAGAAGAATTGGAGGATATAAAATGATTGTTTTAAATTTAGATAATAATTATAAAAATTTAGATTATTTTGAAAAGAAATATCAAGTCCAATTAAAAATAATGGATTTCTTAAAAGAAAAAGGTATTCGTCTTGCAAGAGAATACGAACATGATTTTAAAATAATAGAGGTTAAAGATGTTATATTTACTATTTCATCTTCAACTATTGTCCTTGATTTAAGAAGATATGATAAAGATAAAATAAATGATGATTCTGATGATAGAAGAATATCTATAGATTTTAATGTAGGTAATAGAATTTATATTTATGAAGATGATTTCATCTTCTTAAATGTTGATAAATCTTTAAGATTAAATTATATAGATCAAGATTTATTATTAAGATCTAAAGAAGAAGCTTTATCTTCTTATTCAATAGATAATACTAAAGCATTCAATTTAGAAGACTTTAAATTAAGGGTATTAAAGCTTGTAGATAAATTTAAAGATAAAACTTCTTGTAAAATATTATTTAAATCAGAAAGAGAAGAAGGAAATTCATATTATAATGCAATAGAAGATAAAATCTTAATTGTAACTAAAGAAGAATATAAGGATGAGCTTGATATCTTAATGAATCATTATGATATGATATTATATCTTTCTTTGGCATCACTTCGTGGTGATAGAGTACCATTTAAATGTGATATTGATGGTGGTAATTTATCATTAGTAAGAGAGCTTATTTGTAGAATGGCTGCATATTATGTGTTAGTAGATTTAGAAGGTGATTCATATCATGAATTATTTACAAGAACTATATCACATTATTTATCTTCATCTGCAAGAGAATTAAATGATTCATTATCTAATCCATCTAAATTTAATGATATATATTATGATTCTTTAGATAAAGCTAAAGAAGTAAAAGATTTTATTCTAAAATAACTTGATTTTTAATTATTTTAGTTGTAATATATAATTCCCTTTCAAAAAGGGAATAATTTGGGGTTGTTTATGGATTCGCTATGATCTTTGAATTATTATAAGCATGCAGTGGTAGTCCACTATAAAACGTCGAGGTTTAATTAACCGCAGAAGATAACAATTACGCATTCTTAGCTTCTAATAACACTAGAGCTAACTATGCATATGCTTGCTAATTAATAGCATAGCTGCTTTTTATTAATTTTATCCTTAGGATTAATAAAAGGCTCACTTAATAAGGATATATTATAATTCTGCTATTCTAAGAATTATAATGAATTTAATAGAATGTAGGTAATATTTAGTTCGTTTTATTGTTGATATTATTGAAATTATTAATAAAACTAAGCATGTAGAAAGTAATATGGATAAGGTTGTATACAGGGGTTCGACTCCCCTCAGCTCCACCATATAGTCAAAAACCGAACCCATAAAACTAAAGGTTTGGATTAAAATATAAGGATTTTTCAATAAGTATGGGCATATTTTGCCCTAACTTAAAAGAAGAATCCTTTTTTATTTGTTGAAATATTATACTGGGGTTGGTTTTGAGACGGTAAAGGCGTACCGTTAGAATCCGATTCTTATAATTTTAGATATAGACTTATTAGAATAAATTCATAATTATGATATAATTGAAATAAGAAAAGGACGTGATGGAATGAATAAATTATCTAATTTTGTTTGTGATAATAAGATAAAGATGCTTACTATTATCATACTTGTAATTTGTTCAATAGTGGCAGCAATTATTTATCCAAATTCACGTGAATATAAAACTATTACAAAACAATTGGAATCTATAGTTATAGAAAATGATACTGCCTATATAACTTTTATTGAAGATGATAAAACTTATGAGGCAATTAAGCAAACTGGTGTTGATTTAGAAATTTTAAAAAATATTCCAGAAAAAACACAAGTTACTATTACTATTGAAAATCAGTCAAAAGAATTCAAGTATACAGTTATATATATTTTTAGTATAAATGATGATGTTATATTCGATGTTATGGATTGGTATAAAATGAATGACATAGTAGTCAAAACATTGTTTATTGCAGTACCTTTAATGATGGCAGCAGTACTATTAGTTTTATCTTTTCTTAGACTAGATTATAAGGGTGAAAAATTCGGCATTTATTGTTTTAACCCTCTTGAATTTTTTATCTTTTCAGCAATATCAGGTACATTTCCACTAATTATTTTGTTGTTATTTTATATTCCTGGGAAAATCCAATTTCATACCCTTATGTATGGTTTAATAGGATTGTTTTTCTCGGCAATAGGAATAATAGGTTTAATTACAATATTTGTTAGTAAAAAAATAAATGATAAGAAAATGAATAGTGGAATTTATTAGATAATTAGCAGAATTCATAATGAGTTGAAAGAATTATAAGTATTAATTTATATATTAATATTGGTGATGAGAAGTTTTGTGTTGACTATTCTCAATTTGAATTTGAGAATAGCCAAGTTAATTGAACTTATTCTGGGTTCTGTTTTAAGAGAGCACGCTCCACCATACAGTTAAAACCTAAACCTATATAATTTTGGGTATAGTTATGATATAATAATTATAGAAAAAGGCTTTGTTAGATTTTTCTAACCTTGGAGCAAGGGGGTTCTTGCCGCATGATAAGCCATAAGGAGATATAAATTATCTCCTTTTTTTACTTTCAGATGTAACCAGGTGCAAAAATTGCACTTTTATTGAATCAATTGTGCAAAAATATTATAATAAAACTAAATTGTTGAAGGATGGTATAAATATGGTAAAGAATAAAGATTTTATTTTTCCTAATTTTAATAAATCAATTTTAAATATATCATCTACTTTAGCAACTTATTTAGGTTGTAAAAATGATAAACCAATATTAAATGAATTAATGGATGAATTAAAAAAGAATTATAAAAATATTGTATTTATGTGTATTGATGGATTGGGTATTAATCCGATTAATATTAATTTAGATGATAATAGTATTTTAAAGAAAAATATTAAAATGACATTAACATCAACATTTCCATCAACTACAACTAACGCGACTAATTCATTAATGTGCAATATGTATCCTTTAGAACATGGTTGGTTTGGTTGGAGCCTATATTATAAAAGTATTAACAAAAATGTTAATATATTTTTAGATAAGGAATCATTAAATAATGAAAAGCTTATTATCAAGGATAAGCCAATAAAAAAAGAAGAATATTATTTTGATAATACAAATACTGATTATAATATTAATACTGTATTTCCTAAATATGTAGAAGTTAAAATAGAAAGGAACAACCATAAAT
>JAEEGL011172770.1_pt1 | contig 13639 bp, 16 predicted proteins | sample 9134231 | NCBI WGS metagenome assembly JAEEGL01 (sample SAMN16246548, study PRJNA631951) | gut metagenome | biome: gut microbiome; feature: rumen; material: fiber-attached | host: Bos | place: Iran: Karaj | collected 2018-10
ATAATTCTTTATATAAAACTATTCTTTCATGAGCTTTAATCAAATAACAAATTCTAAATGATACTAATATTATTATAGATATAATTATCATAGGCCATGTAAAACTAATAACATTTTGTAATGTACTTGATAATGGTTTTAACATAGTATCACTCTTCTTTCTTATTTAATTCATCTATATTTATATTACTAATATCTTGATAGTCTGTAATATTTTCTTTTACTTTAATAAATACTTCTACATCTATTTTACTATTTTTTATAGTCTTTTTCAAAACTTTTTTACTTAAGATCATTTCATTTTCTTTTAATTTATTTTTTATTTTACTTGTAGATATACTTATAGCTTTATTATCTACATTATTAATGTCATATATTTTCCTTATACTTTTAGTTTCTATATATTTAGTAAAGTTAAGATTAAAGGGAATAAAATAACTATTTAAAATACTAGAATTAATCTTTTTATAAGAATTCATTTTTTTATGTATATCTATTTTTCTATTAAATAAATTTAAAGATATACCATAACTTAGTTTATTAGTTAATTCATGTTTTTCATAAACTTTTGGGATGCTTACTATTACTTTATACCATACTTCTCCATATATAGTCCCATCTGCACATCTTTTAGAAACTATATCATCTTTATTATGAATAAAACCACTTATTATTACTTCTCCTTTAGATACATAATCATTCTTCTTTTTTATTATTTCTCCATTAGATGAATTAATTTCTAATATAATAGCTTCCTTTTTAGAAATAATATTTCTTTCTTTACATAATTCTTTTTCTTTATTAATCTTTCTTTCTTCGACATTAACAATATACTTAGTCCCTATGCTATCTATTTCAATCCATTCTAATTTATCTTTTTCTTTTTCTAATAATCTACTTATAATTTCTTCTTTTCTTTTATAATTAACTTTAAATTTATATTTAGATATACCTTCTTCTTTTAAATCTTTTTCTACTAAAGCAACTATTTTTTTATTGGGATTCATTACTTTTACTTCAAATATCAAATTAGATAAAATAATATTTAAAAAAATTCCCAGAGTTATAAATATAAAAAAATAAATATTATTTTTAAATACTTCTTTTATTTTACAAATACCATATTTATTTAATACTTTTATTTTATACGTAGTTTTAATATCTAATATTTCTAAATAATCATTGTAATCAACTATAATAATTATACTTTTATAATTTTTTTCTAAATGATATATATTTATATTTCTTTTTATTAATTCATTTAATATATAATCAGGATTCTTTCCAGTAATATTTATTTTAACTCTATTAATCATTTACTACCTCTACCTTAGAAATATTTCCCTTTATTAATATTTCTTTATTTACTATCTTTTTTAAAGATAAGTTTATTCCTGTGATATTTATTTTTTTATTATTAGTTAAAAAAGAAATATAATTATCTTCTAAAGTAATGAGTTTATTAAAATTAATTATATGGATTTTATCATCATAAATAGTAAGTTTAAATTCTTTATCATTTATATAATCAATTAATTTATTTTTCATATATTCACCTATATAAATATATGAATAAAAAAATAAATTAAGCATTTACATACTTAATTTATTACGAATAATAGTAGAGACTTCTTTCATATCAGCTTTGCCTTTTAATTTAGATTGAGCTAATCCCATTACTTTACCCATATCTTTCATACCCTCTGGATTCACTTCGTTAAATATTTCATCAATTATTTTTTCTACTTCAGAAGGTGTTAATTGTTCTGGAAGATATGTAAGTAAAATATTAATTTCTTCTTGTGTTTTATCAACTAAATCAGTACGATTTGCTTTTTCAAATTCTGTAATTGAGTCTTTTCTCATTTTAATTTGTTTATTAACAACATCGATTAATAGTTCATCATTTATTTCTTTTTTATGATCTATTTGTTCTTGCTTTAATGCAGCTTTTACCATACGAATAACTGTTAATCTTTCTTTTTCATGATTTTTCATTGCTTCAATCATGTCTTTTTCTAATTTTTCTACCATATTAATTCTCCCTTTCTTACAAAAAAAGTATCCGAATGGATACTTTTAATAATCTTTACCACGATTAGCACGATCTCTTTTTCTAGAATTTTTTATTCCTTCTTTTTTTGCTGCTCTTCTTCTAACTCCTGGTTTATCGTAAGCTTCTCTTTTTTTCCATTCAGAAGGGACACCGTCTCTTGCAACTTTTTGTTTAAATTTTCTTAGAGCTTGATCAAGATTACCTCTAACTGTAACTTTAGTAGCCATCTGTTTCCCTCCCTTCGGCTTCAACTACAAAGAATTATAACAAAAGAATAGGAATTTTTCAACTATTTTACGTTGTTTTTAACCTATTTTTGGCTAAATTGCTACATAAAAATACAAATTTCTCAAAAAAATGCCTAAATAAACACCTAAATTAAGTATAAATCTAATTAGTATTGTAACTAATGGAAGTGATAAAAATATAAGAATTATATATAATATTTTTTTTATTTTAATGGACATAAATTATCTTCACTTATTCTTCTAATACCACTACCTAAAGCAACTCCTGCATCTTTTAAAACATTAATGACGTTTACAAATGCATTGATTATAGAACCTGTGATAGTTGTATTTCCACCTGTGATATTATCAAGTTCATTATCATTTATCTTTTTCATTTTCCCTCCTAACTTCCACATTTACTAGGATTTGTGATACCTTGAATTATGCCTGAAATAAATATTAATGCTGCGCTAATAGCAACCCCTATCCATACGGCAGAAACTGCTTCCCCTCCTTTTATTTTTTCTAATTCGTCTTCATTAATTTTATTCACTTTTACCACCTTCCCATATATTTTTTAATAGTTTTATAATTCTTATTTTCTTATTCTTTATGCATAAATTTACTACATCATTTTCTTCTTTATTAGTTTTTATACTAATTAAAACTTCATAATACTTTTTCTTATTCTTCTTTAATAAATATCCTTTATCATCAATTATTCTATAATTTAAATATTTATTATTAATGTATATTTTCTTATTCTTATAGAGTAATTCTTTTTCATCTTTAGAAATAACTAAAGTTACTATATTTTTATTACTTACGATTCCTGTTATAACTTTATACTCATATATTTTATATTTATATAAAAATATTATTAATACTATCTCAGATAAAAATATAAAAATACTTATAAATAGTATTAAAATATTTTTCTCATAGTTTTTAACTTTCATATATTTTCCCTTCTTCTAGTTTTAATACTCTATCAAAACATTTCTTATTATTAAATCTATGTGAAATAACAATAACAGTTTTATCTTTTAAATATTCAAATATAGATGTTAATATTTTCTTTTCACGTGCTATATCTATCCCTGATAATGCTTCATCAAAAATATAAATATTACTATCTCTTAGAATACTTCTAGCTAAAACTATTCTTTGTCTTTCACCATTACTAAAATTAAATCCATTTTCTTCAATCATAGAATCATATAACAAAACATCATTTTTCAATAAATCAATAACTCCACATATATCACATATTTTTAAAAATTTTTCATCATCACATTCTTTATAAAGTAAAATATTATTTCTTAATGTATCATTAAATAAATATTCATTACTTGTGACATATGTAATATTTTTTCTAATATTTTCTAAATGATAATGATTAATATCTATCCCTGATATTTTTATATGACTATAATCCACTTCAATATATCTTAGTAACATTTTTAATAAAGTAGATTTACCACTTCCTGAAGAACCACTTAATAATACTTTATCTCCTTTTTTTATATTTAAATTTAAATCATTAAACAAGCATTTTGTTCCTATTTTATAATTTAAATTTCTATAAACTATATCACCATCTAGGTCATAACCTAAATAGAAATAGTTATTTTGAAAATTATCTTTATGAATCATGAATATTTCTTCTACTCTATCTAAGGCTATTTTATATGAATTATATTCTTCAACTAAATTAATCAAATTATTAAAGCAATTTATAAAATAATTAAAAAAGAGTTGATATATTATTAAGTTACTTAAAGATATTTTATTATTAATAATTTGAAAAGAACCTATTCCATATATAATAATTAATATAAAATCATTTAAATTAGTTTTAATAAATTCATATATCATTATTAAATTACTATATTTATAAACTAATTCTATAAATCTTTTATAATTAATAATAAACTTATCAATCATTCTTTTTTCTAAATGAAATCCTTTTATAGTATCAACATTACTAATGCCTTCAATTATATAAGAATTTGCTTTATCATTAGATGTATTAATCTTAGGGATTAATCTTTTTTTATATTTATTAATTACTATTGTAAATATTACTAAAATTATTATTGGAATTATTAATATTAATGTTAGTTTTTTATTATAATTTAACATTAAAATAAAAAATATTATGATAGTTACTAAGTCAGCAGAAATTACTAAGAAGAAATTACTAATATAATTTCTAATAGTATTTAAATCTTTAAATCTAGAAATTACTTCTCCACACGTCCTATTCTTATAATAAAGATACGGAAGTAAAAGTAATTGTTTATATGTTAAAGTTGTAGTTTTTAAATCAAATATCGAAGTCCATTTATTTAATAATATATTTCTTAAAAAACTATTTATATTTTTTAATAAATATAGAAAAAGAACTATATAACTAATTATAAAAATATTATCAGTTATATTATAATTTATAGAATATTCTAAAATATATTTAAAATGAAAGGATGAAACTATATTCAATATAAAATAAGAAAAGGTTAATAGAATTATGAATAATAAAATATTTTTATTTTCTTTTAAGATGAGGTATATATTCTTATAAATTATATTTTTCTTTTTCATTATAGGTAGTTTTTTAATTGGCTTTAAAAATAAATAGGATTTACTTGAGAGTAAATCAAACTCCGAAAAGGAAATAGTTTTTTTCCCTTTAGCAGGATCCATTAATGATACTTGTCGTTTCTTTATATTAATTTCATATAGAACTACAAAATGTTTATAATTCTTATTAACAATAAAATGTACTATACAGGGTAAGTTATTTACATCTATTTCTTCTAAATTTCCTGTTAACCCTACTGCATCAAATCCAATTTTTTTTGCGCCTTCTAATAAATTATATAAAGATACTCCTTCTTTAGTAGTATTTGTAATCTCTCTTAAATATTCTTTAGGAACTTCTCCACCATAATACCTAATAATAGATAAAAGAGAACAAATACCACAATCTTTAATACCATCTTGTAACACTACTTTCACATTTATTACTTTCACCTCCTATAGTATTATTCTAAAAAAATTAAACTTCTTCCAACTTTTTTTAAAAAAAAGTTAAAAAAAAGAAGAGATTTCTCTCTTCCTGGGATAAACAACTAAAATCTTCTTAACTAAACGCGTGATAATTTAAGATAAACTTTGAAAAAACAAAACTTCATTTTTTTCATTGTCTATCCCAATTACATTTTAGCACATAAATTACTTTTAAACAATTTAATAATTAAAATCTTCTGAAGTAATTCCTCTCATATGTGATTTAGCTTTTATTTTCTTTATGGCTTTTGCTTCAATTTGTCTTATTCTTTCGCGCGTAACACCATATATTTCTCCCACTTCTTCTAAAGTCCTAAATTGATTATCAGTTATTCCATATCTTAAATACATTACATCCTTTTGTTTTTTAGGTAATTCATTTATTATTTCAATTAAATTTTCCTTTATAATTTTGTTTAAAGCATTATTTTCAAGCCCAATATCATTATCAGAAGATAAAAATTCACCTAAAGCTGATTCATCACCTTTTTTACTATTTGAAGTTTCAATTTCTTTATCTAATGAAGCTGGAGTTCTAATTATTTCTGCTTTCTTTATTTTTTCTAATTGGTCTTGTGATATATCTAGTGCATTGCAGTATTCTTCATCAGTTGGTTCTATCTCAAATTCATTTAAATATTCTCTTTGAAATCTATATTTTTTTCTTATCAATTCTCCCATATGAAGTGGCGTTCTGATGATACTATCCTGATCTGCAATAGCTCTTGTTATTGCTTGCCTAATCCACCATATTGCATATGTTGAAAACTTATTTCCCTTACTCATGTCAAACTTATCAAAAGCTTTCATTAATCCAGTGTTTCCTTCTTGAATTAAATCCATTAATGTCATATGTTTAACATAGTATTTTTTTGCTACTGAAACAACTAATCTTAAATTATGATTAATAAAATCTTCTTTTAGAAAAGGATCTTTTGTTTCATTATATTTTTCTAGTTTTTGTCTTTCTTCTTGTGGAGTATATACATCAAATTGTCTTATATATACTAAGTAGTCATGTACTTGATCATTAGTAAGTACCCCGTATTTAAATTCTTCTTGTTCTATTTCTATTTCTTCTATACTATTTACTGTTACATAATAATCTAATACTTGACCTAATAAAGTCCCTTCATATTTTTCAACTTTATCCTTTAACTTTTTATATACTTCTTCATAGTCTGAATCTGATCCTAACTCTTCTATATCATCTAGGGTTATATTTACTTTTGAAGTTTTTATAACTGTATCAAAAAGAGAGAATGCGTTTTCTATACCTTTGTTATTAGCTAATGATTTTAATAACCTTGGTAATTGTCCTTTTTTAATTAATTCAACTAAATGATCTGCAATATTTCTTTTACCCATATCTAAATCACTATATTTATCTACATATTTTGGATTCTTATATAATGCAATTTCACTAAACTTAGTAATATCTTCTTCTACAAAAGAATAGTTATCATATAATCTCTTAATTATCTTACTATTATCCATACCTATTTCCCCTTTGAAAATTTCTACAATATTATATCATAAAGTTCTAAAAAACACAATAAAAAAAAGACTTTTAAAGTCTTTTGATTTCTAATGGTGGAGCATAGCGGGATCGAACCGCTGACCTCCACGGTGCAAACGTGGCGCTCTCCCAGCTGAGCTAATGCCCCATTACTTCTTTCAGCCAGTAATCAAATTATAGCAAAACAGACTTTATAAGTCAATATCTTTTTTATTATTATATAATTTTTCTAAATATTCTTTTTCTAAGTAATATTTATTATTTTTATTAATTAAATGTCTTTTACTTCTATAAAAATTATTATTATTAGTAATTATCTTACTACTTTTAAATTTATAATTATTTAAATATCTTTCTAATAAAAACTTATTATAAATATATTTTATCTTTCTTCTTTCCTTTATTACTAAAAATAATAAAACAATTATCATAATAATTATATTAGTATTCTTTTTAGTAAATATAAAAATACTAATTATTATTAAATAACTAATTATATTAATAATATTTAAACTTAACTTATATGGAATAAATCTATTTAATAAAAGATTTAATAGTTTTCCCCCATCTAATGGATATATTGGAAGCAAGTTAAAACTTAAAATAGAATAATGATATATTCTTATTAAATTATAATTATCTTTCATAATACTTAGTAATATAAAATACGCAATAAACTGAAATATTGGCCCCATAATAAGAATTAAAAACTCTTTTAAAATACTAATATTAAGATCCATTTTAAATTTAGATATTCCTCCTAATGGGTAAATATATATTTCTTTTACTTCAACACCTAATAAATAAGCCATAAAACTATGACCTATCTCATGTATTATTATTAAGAAACTTATAATTATAAACTCTTTGAAAGATGCTGTAAAAATTGAAAGTAATATGAATATATATACTAAAGGATTAATTCTAAATATATTTTTTATAATCTAAATACTTTCCATTTTTTTGAAATACTAGATATAATTCACTACTATTTACTTCTCCTAATAATTCCCCTTTTTCTACATAATCATATAATTTTTTATCAGCCTTAATATTTCCATAGAAAGTATCCACTCCATTTACTTGTTCTACTATGATAGTATTTTTATAATTATCTTTTTCTCCAATAAATACTACTACACCGCTTTCTAATACTGGTACTAAGTAATTATCACTTACTTCTAGTTTTGCCCCATCATAAAACTTAGATACCTTTTTGAAACTTAGTGTTTCACTAAACACAGGCATATCTTTTTTCATATTCTTCTCAATAGATAAAATATTACCTAAATACTTTTCATATAATAACTTAGTTTTTTGAAAAGGAAAACTTTCTTCATATAATTTAGTTTGAATTATACTTTTATATTTTATATCATGTTTTACTAGAATCATTCCTATTAGAAATATTATTATAGATAATAATAATTTATTTAGTGCTTTTCTTATACTTTTCTTTAATACTAGTTTTTCTTTCATATAATCTCCTTTATAAATTATATGAATAAAAAAAACAAGTATTCTAATTTATACTTATTTTTTTATATTTAACTGGGATTTTTTTAATAATTAAATATAATAATTCCCCATATATTATATTTAATATTAAACTATGACTTATTTTATAAATAACTTTATAAAATGTAATTGAAACTATATTAAATATTAATAATATAGAAGCAGTTAATACCTCGTATAAACTTATTACTATAATAATATAAACTAATAATTTTATAAAATTCATTTCATATATTTTATAAGAATAAATAGTTAGTAATCCTATTATAAAGAATAATATTCCATTAAAGAATAATAAGTTTGTATAAAACAAATCATATATTACTCCTATTATAAAAATAGTTATTAAATATTTTTTTTCTTTCTTTTTAAAGAATGGATAAATTATAAATATAGATACTAATGTAAAAAGAGGGGTAAAAAGTGATAAATCATTTACTAAATAAGGTAGAAAATTTGAAAGTATTCCATCTAATACTAAAGATATAATTACTATAATAATACTTATTATCATTTTTTAGCCTTTAATACTGTTACATAGTGAATATCACTATAGTTTTGATTTGTTTTTATATAAACAGTCTTACTTAAATTATATTTATCACTTTCTATTTTTTCTACAGTACCTATATAAATTCCTGCGGGGAAGAATTCTCCTAATCCACTAGTTAATACAGTATCACCTATATTTATATTAGTTGTTTTATCAATACCACTTGCTTTTATTAAGTTATCTTTTTTTACATATCCATTTAATATAGCATAATTGTCTATATCATTAGTTTTAATAGTTACACTTACTTTAAAATTAATATCATCTGAAGTAATTAATTTTATTTCACTAGAATGATTATATACTTTACTTATTTTCCCTATTAAACCATTTCTAGTTACTACTGCCATATTCTCTTCTAATCCATCTTTCTTACCTTTATCAATAGTTATTGTATTAAACCAATAGCTTTTATTACGAGATAAAATAGTAGCATTAACTACTTCATATTCAGTTAATGTTTTATTAAGTTCTAAAGTATCTTTTAATTCTTGTATTTCTTTTTCTAAAGAAGAATTAACATTCTTTTGAATTAAATAACTTTCTGTTTGATTAATACCTTTATCTTTATTATACCTAGTAAATGGATACATAAAAGTTTTATTTATAAACATCGATGTATCTTTAAAAACATTCTCAATAAAACCTATTTTTCTATCTACTAATAAAGATACTAATAATAATATAACTAGTATTATACTAATTACTATTATAATAATTTTCTTTTTATTTTTATCTTTCTTAAACATATAATCATCTCTTTTTCTATTATAGATAAATTAGTCAAATTTATCAATATTTTCATAAAAACTAAAGTAGTTATTTTCTCCTACTATTATATGATCAACAACAGGTATTTTTTGAATATTTCCTGTTTTCATTAATGCTTTAGTAAATAATATATCTTCTTTGGATGGTGTAGTATCACCACTAGGATGATTATGAAGACATACTATAGAAGAAGCACTTAATAAATAAGCTTCTTTAAATACTTCTCTTGTATGAGTTACACTAGTGTTTATTGTACCCATAAATATTAATTTTCTTTTTATTAATTCTTGTTTATTATTAAAATAATAACAATAAAAACATTCTTGTTTTAGATTATTAAATAAATACTTAGCATCTTCCCATATCTTTTTAGGATTCTCTAATCTTTTCAATTTATTAGATTCTTTAAGGAATATTCTTTTACCTAGTTCCATCGAGGCTAATAATTCAATTCCCTTTACTTCACCAATTCCTTTTATTTTCATTAAATCATTTAAAGTAATATCTTTTAAATCTAATAAATTATATTTACTTAATATATCTAAAGATAGTTCATTAACATTTTTATCTTTTGTTCCTGTTTTTAATATAATAGAAATTAATTCTTTATCAGTTAAATTACTCACACCTACACTTTTTAATCTTTCTCTAGGTCTTTCATTTATAGGTAATTCTTTAATCTTATACATAAATACTCCTCTATTATATTATTAGTAAAAAATTAAACTATACAACTATTTTTTCATTATTTCTTCATAATTAGAAAGAACTACCTCTTCTATAGTTAGAATTTGATCGATATCTTTAGTAGCTTTAATTAATAAATCAAACTGGTCTACATTAGTAGAAAAGAATCTTGATGATAAAATCATTTCTTTAGGATAAATACTTATATTTTTATCTTTATAGATTTTTTTTAATTTTTCTAATACTTCTAAGTCTTTAGTAATACCTACATATACATGATATTTATTATCTTTATTAACAACTATTTTCTTATCTATTAAACTATTATTTATTTTACTATAATCAGTATATACTCCTTCTTCTAAAAAATAATAGGTATCTCCTTTTTGAAGATTTTTTATTAATTCAATTTTATCAGTAAAAATAAATTCTCCTAATAAAAAACCCAATACTATAAATATTAAACTTAGTATTATTAGTCTCTTCATATTATCACCATTTATACTATATCAAGATAAATTTATATTTTTTGTCGAAAAAAAATAGTATGTTTTATATACTATTTTTTTCATCATTTTCTCTTCTTTGTAATAATTTTATTTTGTTTTTAGCTGAATCTATAGTAGCATAGTTTTCCCAGTTATCATGATTTATTTTCCCGTCTTCTAGTATTTGAATTCTATCATTATTCTTTAATGGTTCATTTGGCATTACTTCCATTCCATTTACTACAATAGAAGTTAGGGTATCTAGTTTATCTGGGAGAACTTCACAAACGAAATCTAAAGCTGTACTTCCTGATGGTAGTTCAATTGATTGTCCATTATCATCATATACATATATATGGTCTGTCAATAAAACACTTTTTATTGTCTTAATAAATTCTGCATTATCATTAAATGATTCATCTATTTCCCTTAATTTTTTAGCAAATTGGCATTGTTTTCTAATTATTTCATTTGTTTCTTCTATAGTTTTACCATATTCTATATCAGCAATATTATCATAATTTTTAATATCCCAATAAGCTGGAACTCCAAATGCATCTATTTTATCCATTTCACGGGTTCTTATTTTAATCTTTATAAATTTACCGTTCTTATCAGATACAGTTGTATGTATTGATTGATAGTTATTTGTTCTAGGATTACAAATATAATCTTTAAATCTTCCATTTATAGGAGTATAGCATTTATGAACTAAACCTAATACTCTATAACAATCATCTATTGTTTCTACGAGAATTTTTAAATAGTTCAAATCATATTGCATCCCCATTTTATAACCCTTATTATTCTTTTTATATATTGTATAAACAGATTGAGTTCTTTTTATTATTTCACAATCAATATTCTTTTCTTTTAATGTATCTGTGATTTTTTTACTCATTTCATCTAGATTCTTATTATCTTCTTTTTGAAATTCTTCACGTTTCCTAACTATTTCATTATAGGCTAATGGATCTATATATTTTAATGATAATTCCTCTAATTCATTTTTTACTCTATAGGCACCTATAGTAATAGCTAAAGGTACAAATAATTCCATTGTTTCAACAGCATTTTCTCTTTGCTTTTCAGGGCTTTTATTATTAATAGTACTCATATTATGAAGTCTATCAGCTAGTTTTATAATTATTATTCTTACATCTTTTGTTAAACCGTTAATAATTTTTCTTGTGTTAGCAACTATTTGATCTTCTTTATTAGAAAAAGCTATAGCACGCATCTTAGTAACTCCATCTACTAATTCAGCAACAGCAGGGTTAATCATTTTTGCAATATCTTCTTTAGTAAACTCAAACTTAGCGTCTTCTATAGTATCATGTAAAAGAGCAGCACTTATTGTATCAGGATCATATACTCCCATTCTAACAACATTGTAAGCAACATTAACAGGATGAGTTATATAGTCTTCTCCACTTTCTCTTTTTTGCCCTTCATGAATACGAGCAGCAAGTAAGTATGCTTCATATACTTCTTTAGCCTTTGCCTGACTAACACCATGTTTTTTTAATTCAATAATTATATTCTCTATACTAACAATCATGACTTCACCTTCTTTTACCCCTCTTTTTTTATTGACGTATTATATCAAAAAGTATTAGATAAGTCAATTATATAAAAAAGAGTTAATGATTATTTCATTAACTCTTCTAATTTTTTCTTTTCTTCTTCTAATTTTTTGATATCCATTTCTACAATGTTTTTTGGTGCTTTATTTACATAGTTTTCATTAGACAATAGTTTTTCTCTTCTTTCGATAGAAGCTTTTAACCCTCTTATTTGTTCTTTTTTTAACTCGACGTCTGCTTCAGTTTCAATCTTTTCAAAATAGATCTCAGCTTTTACTCTACTTGAGAATACTTTATATGCTTTAATTCCTAATGGTTCTTTTACTAAGTTATCTTCCAGTTTTAACATTTTAACAATAAGTTCATTATCATCAGTAGTATCAAACATTACTTTCATATCTTTAGTAATATTATTTTCTCTTTTTACATTTCTAAAGTTTTTAATGAATTCTATTTGATCATCTACAGCTATTTCTTCATCAGCAAACTCTAATTTCTTAGTATATTTAGGATATTCTGAAATCATAATAGATTCAGTCTCTTTTACTGGTAACATAGAATATATTTCTTCAGTAACATATGGCATAAATGGATGTAGTAGTTTTAAAATACCAGTTAATACATAACATAATGTAGATTTAGTAGATTCAGTATCCAATGAATACTTAGCCATTTCAATGTAATAGTCACAGAAACAATTCCAACTAAATTCATATATAACATTTCCAGCATTATTAAACTGATATTTATCCATAAACTTCTTAGTATCATGAACACATTTTTCAAATTTAGTTAATATCCATTTATCTTCAGGTTTTAAATTTTCTAATTTTATTTCTTTTAAATCTTCTATATTCATTAATACAAATCTTGATGCATTCCATATTTTATTAATAAAGTTCCATGTAGATTTTATCTTTTCTTCATCAAATCTCATATCTGTACCTGGGGCTACATCTGTAGCTAAGTAATATCTAAGTGAATCTGCACCATATAAATCTACCATATCAAATGGATCTATTCCATTACCTAGTGATTTAGAAAATTTTCTTCCTTGCTTATCTCTAATTAATCCATGAATTAGACAGGTCTCAAATGGACGTTTTCCTAGTAATTCTTCTCCTTGGAAAGTCATTCTATTAACCCAGAATGGAATAAT
>JAEEGL011212331.1_pt1 | contig 13639 bp, 10 predicted proteins | sample 9134231 | NCBI WGS metagenome assembly JAEEGL01 (sample SAMN16246548, study PRJNA631951) | gut metagenome | biome: gut microbiome; feature: rumen; material: fiber-attached | host: Bos | place: Iran: Karaj | collected 2018-10
GATCCGCGTGCGCGAGCAGAACAACGCAAAACAATTGAAGGGCATTCTGATTCCGGTATGGGCGTTCTACGGCACCTGCCATGCGGTCGAGGACGACGACTATTCCCTGTATCTCCATTACGGTTTTGGCGGTGGCAGCGATGGCTACAAGGGCGACGAGATTTTGCTCTGCATCAACGCCATCGACGGAACGATCATCGATCCGCTGCTCGGCTATTGAAGGGAGGACAGGTATATGAAAAAACACGGTTTCATCCTTTTGCTTGCATCCCTGCTGCTGCTCTGCGCCTGCGTGCCGACGCCGGAGGAACCCATCGTAATCGGCAAGGACAACGGGGCGATGATCGAAAAGGCGAAGGAGACGAGCGCGCCCGCGCCGACAGAAACGACGCTGCGTGAGCAGCTCGGCTGTCCGGAGGTCTTTTCGGTCTCATTTACGGACGAAACAAAAAAACTCACAGTGACCGGCGAAGCTCCTGTCATTCTGCCGGATACGGATGGAGTTCCACTGTTGTTTGTGGAAGCGGACCGGTTTTCGCAGGAAACGGTTTCCGCATTCTTCAACCGGCTCTGCGGCGATGTGACGATGTATGAATACCCGACTGAGACGCCGAAGTACGCGATTCGAGACCAGATGGAACGAACCATGCAGGAGATCGAAGCCCTGCGGCAAAAGGGACTCGGCGACGATGCGTTTGAGATCGAATGGCGGCTGCGGGACATGGAGAGCTTACGCAAGGCACTCGCCGATGCGCCGGACGAGGTTAAACTGATCTCCTCGGACGGAACGCTGCACCAAGTCGAGATGACTTTTCAGGGCAAGCAGCGCGGGACGGAAGAAGCGCTGAGCGTTCTTAGCGAGCCGTTTGCCGCCGACGGAAGCAGACGCTTTTCGGTGCGGAACGACGCCGATTATGCGAATGACGGCGTTGATACCTTCGAGGACGAGGCTGGGAACACGCAGGGTTTTTATCCGCGAAGCGGCTCGCTTCTGTTCTATATGCGCGAATGGGGATCCGTCGGCACACAGCTTTTCGATGCAACACGGGAGAGCGAAACCGGCGAGACCGTGGTGCTGCCGGCAAAAACAATCGAGGGTTGGGATGAGCTGGAAACGCTGCTGCTTTCGATCACGCCGAGGGCGGCGCGCGAGCAGGCGGAGGCGCTTTTGCGGGACTGCGGCGTGAACGAAATGCGGTTTGATTCGATTGTGCTCTGCACGAACCGTCGGGTGATCAACACGAAGTATGAGGACGTTGAGGAGGCGCGCGCAAAGTGTACACCGGAGCGACAAGCGTATTCCGTGCGATTTTTGCGCGAGGTGAACGGCGTGCCCGTGGAGGGCTATTTCGGCTCTTCGCAGAGCGCGATCGACGGTATGGAATACGGACGCGAATGGAGCTACGAGACGCTGGAGATCGCCGTGGACGACGACGGGATTCTGTCGGTCGAATGGGTGGGACCGTTGAAGCCCGCCGAGGTCGAGACCGATCGCGCGGCGCTGCTGCCGTTTTCCGAGATTGACGCGATCTTTCGGAAAATGCTCCCGATCAAGTATTTCAGCATCAACAGCGACATTGATTTTTCAATTCGTATCGACCGGGTGCGGCTGTGCCTGTGGCGCATCATCGACAAGGATTCCTATACGCGCGGCATCCTTGCGCCGGTCTGGTGCTTCTACGGTTCCGTCAATTCACGCGAAACCGAACGGCAGCCGCTTCTGATCATCAACGCCGTCGACGGCAGCATCATCGACCCACAGAACGGATATTGATCGGGAAAGGAGTTTGTCATGAAAAAGCATATTTGTATCATTCTTCTTGCAGCGCTTTTGCTCCTCTGCGCCTGTCAGCCGACGCCGGAGAAGGAGATCGTGATCCGAAAGGACTTCGATCAAATGATTGAACAGGCGCAGACGCCGGTGGAGGACACCGTGACCTTGCCCCAAGCGGAAGGGAATCCGTCGCAGACCGGCGAAAGTTCGCAAACGCAGCCGACCGCCGCGTCGCGCGGCGAGCACGTGACCGAATCGTTTACAGGCAGGACCGACGCATTCAAGGTCGTCATCGACGCCGACGTGATCCGTCCCGAAGGACCGCTGCCCGTCGTGCGGGTCAAGCCGGACGAGTTCAACGCAAAGAAGGCGCAGCCGTACTTTGACGCGCTCTGCGGCGGCGAAAACTATTATCCGCGCGAGGAGCTGGAGACCAAAGAGAACCTCGAACGAAAGATCGCCGAAATGCAGGCGGAGGTGGACGCGGGACTGCCCTCGCTGGACCGCGACGGACTTTCCGAAAAGGACGTGCAAAAGGAGATCAAGCATTGGAAATCGCAGATCAAGGAGCTGCAGGAACGCTGGATGGTCGCCAAGGACAAGCCGGAAAACCCGATGCGCGTCCTTGCGGACTACGATTGGAGCAAGGTGCCGTACTACTATCCGCTGGGCGTCTGGACGACCGATGAACAGGCGCAGTTTACGTTCCGTCTGGACGGCGAGCAGGAGCAGAACGGGCACAAGATCCGGTTCGTCCAAAGCTCCGTCCTGTTCGAGGATGCGCGCAAGGAGCCAAAGACCAAGGCGCGGCATCAATTTGAGTATTACAGGGACGTCACCGGACAGGAGACGGTCCCGACCGGAACGAAGCTTACAAAAACGCCGCTTGAGGCACAGACCGAAGCCGAACAGCTGATCCAAAGGATCGGCGCAAAGGATATGGCGGTCGATCGCGTATATCTGATGCGCGAACGCGTGCTGAACGAGGGAAACGAGGGCTATTGCATCAACTACTTGCTGCCGGAGGATTACGAGTATCAGTATCTCTATGAGGTGCGCTTCTGCCGCACGATCAACGGCATCCCCGTGGTGAAGCCGAGCAACTTTGCGTCCTCCTCGAACAACAGCGAGAACGGCGCCTATGCGCCGAGCTGGGAGTATGAGGAACTGTATGTGCGCGTCAGCGGTGACGGCGTCTGCGAACTGTATCATCTGGCGCCGATCGAGACCGTGACGACGGTGGTGGAGGACGCGACGCTGCTGCCGTTTTCCGATATTCTGGACATTGCAAAAAAGATGCTGCCGATTATGTACGAGGACCAGATCGGCAGCGGCAATCGCGCCGAGTTTCGCATTGATCGCATCACGCTTTCATTGCAGCGCGTCGCGGAGCAGGACAACCTCACATACGGTCTGCTGGTGCCGACGTGGAATTTCTGGGGCGTGGACCTTCGCACCGGCGAGGACGGCGTGCCGCACACGTACCTTTGCGGCGTCTTCAGCGCGGGAACCTGCGGCTATCTGCCCTTGCTGAGTATCAACGCGATCGACGGCAGCATCATCGACCCGGAAAAGGGATATTGAGCGGCAAGCCGCGGGGCGACGTTGCCGCAATGATATCCGCGCGGGGCGCCGAGGTCGGCGCCTCCTACAGCGAGGGTGATATATCCCCTTGGGATGCGATATACGCCTGCGGCGTGTGATATGTGCCCTTTGGGCATGTTCAGGAGGATTCTCCTGTCGGAGAATCCCGGGATTTGGACCCCTCATCCGGCTTCGCTGACGCTGCGCCACCTTCTCCCCGGGGAGAAGGCAAGGGATGAGGCGCAAGCTTGCACCAACAAATCGTAGGGGACGCCGACCCCGGCGTCCCGTTGCGCCGGCGGCTCGGAGGGGCGGATCGCATCCGACCGCAGTCGCATGGATCGTTGGGCGGTAATCTCTCCCTCTGCCTGCCTGTCGGCAGCCACCTCCCTCGTCAGAGGGAGGTTGGCGTGGTCGTGCTTTTCGAGCTCCCCTTGTCAGGGGAGCTGGATGCCGTAGGCAGACTGAGGGGTAGTCAAAGCGGCATGTTCAGGAGGATTCTCCTGTCGGAGAATCCCGGGATTTGGACCCCTCATCCGGTTTCGCTGACGCTGCGCCGCCTTCTCCCTGGGGAGAAGGCAAGGAATGAGGCGCAAGCTTGCACCAACAAATCGTAGGGGACGCCGACCCCGGCGTCCCGTTGCTTTCGCATCCGCCCTCGAAACGATCCCTCGGTTCTTTCCGCAACGGCCCGGAGGGTCCGGCTCATTGCCGGACCTTCTTTTCGAGGAAAGCGACGGCGTAGTACATCAGCGCGGCGAGGACGCACAGCACCGTGACGGACGCCATGACGAGGTCGAGCTTGAAGACCTGGCCGCCGTAGACGATGAGGTACCCGAGGCCAGCCTTGCTGACGAGGTATTCGCCGACGATCACACCGACCCAGCTCATGCCGACCGAGATCTTCAGCGCGGAGATCAGGTCCGGCACGCCCGCGGGCAGAACGACTTTACAGAAGGTTTGCAGCTTCGTTGCGCCGAGCGTGCGCATCAGAAGCTGCTTTTCGTCTGTCGCGGCAAGAAAGCCGTTCAGCACGGTCACGGTCGTTACGACGAGCGACACGAGCACGCCCATGACCACGATCGAGGCCATACCTGCGCCGATCCACACGATCAGGACCGGACCGAGCGCGATCTTCGGCAGCGCGTTCAGCACGACGAGGTAGGGGTCGAGAACGCGGTTCAGCCGCGGCATCCACCACAAAAGCACGGCGAACAGCGCGCCGATTGCGGTGCCCAAAAGAAAACCGAGCACGGTTTCGAGCAGCGTTGTGCCGACGTGCAGCCACAGCGAGCCGTCCGCATAGAGACGGCCGATCGCGGCGAATACCCGCGAGGGCGAGGAGAGAATGAACGGATCGATCCACTTGAGGTCCGCGCCGAGCTCCCAAAGCAGCAGAAATCCGAGCAGAACGGCGATCCGAAGGAGCCGGACGGCGCGCGCGTCGCGGCGGATGCGGCGGAGATAGGCTGCGTGCGCAGCGGAAACAGCGATCGGTTTCATGGCTGCAGCTCCTTCCAGATCCGGTCGAAATAATCGTGAAACGCCGGCTGACTGCGGCGCTCGAGCGGCGGCATATCGGCGGGAAAGCCGATCTCGATCAGCTCCCTGAGTCTTGCGGGACGCGCGGAGAAGATCGCGACGCGGTCCGCCATCGAGACGGCCTCCGAGATGTCGTGCGTGACGAGGATCGCGCTCTTGCGTTCGCTGCGGATGATGCGGTAGACCTCGTCGGAAAGGTTCAGACGCGTCTGATAATCGAGCGCGGAAAACGGTTCGTCCAAAAGCAGCAGGTCCGGTTCGAGCGCGAGCGTGCGGATCAGCGCGACCTTCTGCCGCATCCCGCCCGAAAGCTGCTGCGGCTTATAGGTGCGAGACTCCCCCAGCCCGTAGGTGTCCAGAAGCGCGAACGCGCGCGCCTTGCTTTCTTCGGTCAGACGGTGCTGCACCTCGAGCCCCAAAAGCACGTTCTTCTCCACGGTGCGGTGGTCCAACAGATGGTCGCGCTGCAGCATATAGCCGAGGCGCAGATCTTCGCGCGCAAAGCGCACGCTGCCCGCGGTGGGGGCGATGAGCCCCATGATCAGCGACAGCACGGTCGTCTTGCCGCAGCCGGACGGACCGACGATCGCCAGAAATTCCCCCTCGTATACGGTCAGATCCAGGTTCTCTATGGCAGCCGTTTCGCCCGCGACCGTATGAAAGCAGTGCGAAACGCCGGTAAGCGTGATCAATTCGGATGGCATACCCGATCTCCTTCAACGTGATACGGTATCGTATTCCGATTTTGTCTGCGGCGTTCCGCCGCGATATGCGGGGGCGCAGATCGCAGATTCCGTCACAAATCGCGCATTTTCCGCGTATGATGCAGAAAGAGGAGGGATCGGGTATGCGAAGAAGATGCTGCGAACGGAAGCGCAGGATAAAGCGCTTGCTCATCACGGCGATCGGGGCGGTGCTCGCCGCGCTGTTTCTGTACTGCGTGCCGTGGTGGGTGTTTCTGCTGATCGGCGGCGTGTCGCTGATCGCAGCGGGTTTTCTGCTGTTCTGCGACGGATAATTAACCGATTGTTCACCTTCCGCGTGCAAAAGCTGTGGTATACTGATATTTGTAGAGGTATATCGGAGGCGCGTATGCGGAAGCTTTGGAAGAACAGACCGATGTGGATCGCCATGATCGCGATCGTTCTTTTGCTCGTTCTTGCGGCGTTCTCGGCCGGCGGCCGGGGATTTTCGGGGGACGGCCTGTTCCGCAATGCTGCGGCGCCGGTCTCCGAAGCGCTGCATTCGGTGCAGAACGCGATCGGCGATTTCTTCGTGCGTGTGTTCACGCCGTCCGATCTCCAGCGGGAGAACCGGCAGCTTCGGGACAGGCTCCTTGCGCAGGAGCAGAAGCTTGCGCTGTTCGACGAGGTCGAGAAGGAAAATGCGCGGCTGACGGAGCTTCTGAACTACGTGCAGACCAATGCGAACATGCGCTTCGTCACGGCGTCGGTCATCGGACGCGACAGCAATCCGTACATTGATACGATCACGCTGAACGCGGGCTCGCGCAGCGGCGTTTCCGAGAAGATGGCGGTCATCACGCCGGACGGCATCGTCGGACGTGTGACGGAGGTCGGCCCGAACTGGTGCCGCGTCAGAACGATGTGCAACGACAAGATGCGCATCAGCGTCATGGTCGAGCGCACCCGCGACGAGGGCATGCTCGGCGGGATCTATGAGCAGGACGGCGAGATCAGGGGCACGATGCTCTATTATCTGCCCGGAAATGCAGACCTGAAGGTCGGCGACCGCATCGCAACGAGCGGCATCGGCGGCTATTTCCCGAAGGGGCTGTACGTCGGCACGGTCCTCTCCGTCAACGACGAGGGCAAGGGCACGCACGACGCGATCGTCTCTATGGAGATCGACTTTCTGCATCTCGAGAACGCGCTGATCGTGCTCGGCACGGATGAGGCGATCGAATGAAGCGCCGGTGGTTTCTGATCCCTGCCGCGCTCCTTGCGGTGTTCCTGGATGGCTTTGTGCTCCCGGCGATCTCGAAGAGCGGCGTCCGGCCGCTGTTTACGCTGAGTCTCGCGCTCGCGGCGACGTCGGTCACCAAGGTGCAGGACGGGCTTTTGATCGCGTTTTTCGGCGGGCTTCTCACCGATCTGTTCTGCAATCCGTATCTCGGGCTTTCGGCGGCGGCGTACCTCGTTGCCGTCGCGGTGCAGCACGGCTTCGTCCGCAGGCGCGAACCGAAGCCCGCGCTCGTTCCCTTATTTGCGCTGGTCGCCGCGATTGCGGCGGAGGCGCTGATCTTCGGTTTTTCGCTCGCCGTCGGCGGGCGGCTCGACGGCCTGCTTCTGCTTCGCGTCACGCTGCCGTCGATCGTTCTGGAGGCGCTTTTGACGCTTCCTCTTGCTTTGATTTTCCGTTCCCGTGAGAAAGGCGGTGCCGTGCATCCGTGAAACGCGCGCAGAAGGGAAAACTGAATACGCGCATCCGGATCCTCATCGTGATCTTCATCGCGATGGCGGCCGTTCTGCTGATCTTTCTGGACAAGCTGACGATCCGCGAGACCGAGCAGCACGCGGCGGCGGTGCAGCAGACCTCGGAGGTCACGACCTACCAGTCCGGCAGCCGCGGCACGATCACCGACCGCAACGGCGTCGTGCTCGCCTACGACGAGACGACCTACAACGTGCTCTTTTACCGCGATCCGAGTAACCGCACGCCCGTCGACAGCGCGCGCTATACGCATTCTTTGATGGAGGCGATCCGCATCATCGAGGAGGGCGGCGGCAAAACGATCGACACGTTCTACATCGACATGCTTTCCGACGGCACCTTCGTGTACGATTTCCGCACGAAGAGCGAGTCCGTCGCGGCCGCGCGCAAGCGCAATTTCGTCGAGGCGTGCAACTTCGACAACCCGGACCTTTCCGCGGAGGAGGCGTACCGCATCCTGCGCAATTCCTGGTGCATCCCGGACAACATGCCGTTCATTGAGGCAAAGAAGATCATGTCGATCCGCCAGGAGGCCGTCATGAGCAGCTATCGCGCGTTCGAGGGCGTGCGCATCGCCTACGACGTATCGCTCGCGGTCGTGACCGAGCTGGACATGGCGAGCGATCGGCTGACCGGCATCCTCACCGAAAAGAGCAGCTATCGCGTGTATCCGTACGGGCATACCGCGTCGCACATCATCGGGTACCTCTCGAAGCAGGTCACCAGGGATATGACCTCGATCGGCTACAGCTATGAGGACTACGCGACGTTCGACGAAAAGCATACCGAGACGAACAACATGCTCGAGCTCGGCTATTCCTACAACGATCTTGTGGGCGTCGCGGGCGTCGAGAAGACGATGGAGGCGTATCTCACGCCGCATCTTTACGGTCGGCTCGGCTCGACGCGCATCCTGAAGAACAAGCGCGGCGCGATCGTGGAGGTCCTCGACTCGCTGCAGCCGCGGGACGGCATGAACGTGCAGCTCACGATCGACATCGAACTGCAGCAGGTCTGCGAGCAGGCGCTGCTCCATAACCTTGAGGAAACGCGCAAAAAGCAGGAGCAGCGCATCGAAAGCGACCGGGAGAAGTACAAAAAGCTGACCAACGGAGACACCGATCGCATCAAGCGCGCGGAGACCGGCGCGGTCATCGTGATGAACGTCAAAACCGGCGAGATCCTCGCGATGGCGTCGTATCCGGACTACGACCCCAACGTGTTCACGGACGGGATCGACACGAACGAGTATGAGGAGCTTTTCGGCGCGGGCAGCAACCAGCCGACCCTGAACCGCGCGATCGGCATCCGCACGGCGTCCGGCTCCGTGTTCAAGATGGCGACGGGGCTCTCGGGGCTCATGGAGGGCAAGCTCACCACGACGGAGATGATCTCCGACCATTCGCCGTACTACTACTTTGTCGACGATCCGGAAACGAAGGTCGAGCAGAACGCGCCGAGCTGCTGGACGAGCAATCCGAAAAATCATGCGAATCTGACGCTTTCGCGCGCGCTTACCGTTTCGTGCAACTACTTTTTCTACACGGTCGCCGACCGCGTCGGCATCGAGCGGCTGAACTACTGGGCGGGCAGGCTCGGCATGAAGGGCAAGACCGGCGTGGAGCTGCCGGGCGAGCTTTCCGTGCAGATCGGCGGACAAAAGGCGCGCTACGACTGCGAAAAGCCGCTTTCCGGCCAGACCTCGTCGCTGCCGCGGCTGATCTTCAACCGCATCTATAATCTTCTGCGCTCGATCAACGATCAGCGGGAGATGGGGCTTTCCGACGAGAAGCTCCAAAAATGCGCCGACCGGCTTTTAAGGCTCATGGACGGCGAGCAGCGCGAGCGCGGCGCGGAGATCCGCGAGATCCTGAAGGAGGAACTGAACATCCCGATCGGCGTTTCCTACGCGCATACGAGCTGGATCGTTTCGATCTCGACCTGGCTCGAGGAACTCAGATGGAAGCCGACCTATACGATCCAGACCGGCATCGGGCAGGGCGTCATGCTGGTGACGCCGATCTCGATCGCGCGGTACGTCTCGGCGATCGCCGCGCGCGGAAACGTCTATAAGACGACGCTGCTCAAGGAGATCGACAACCCGGACGGTACGGTCTACCGCCGGAATCTGCCGGAGAAGGTCGATTCGATCCAAGCGCCGGAGGAATACTGGGACGCGATCTTAGAGGGCATGAGCGGCGTGGTTTCGCCGGAGGACGGCGGTACGGCTTCGTCCGTCTTTTCAATGAAATTCGCTGCCGAAGGCTACCTTGAGAAGATCAGCGGAAAGACGGGAACGGCGCAGACGGCAGCATCGAACAACATCGACGTCGAGAACACCTGCTGGTTCGCGGCGATCACCCCGCGCGAGGATCCGGAGATCGCGGTCGTCGTGTTCATTCCGAACGGACTTTCCGGCAGCTCCGGCGCCGTGGCGATCGAGGAGATCATCACCTACTGGTACGAGCGGCAGAAGCCGCAGGAGCCGGCAGATGCAACATAAATGCAAAATCACTATGAATTTTTGTTGAATTCCGCCGCAAAACGCTTGCGGATTTCCGGGAACGGCGATACACTTTGAAGCATGGAGAAGAAGAAACTGACACCTTCCTATATCGTGCATCACTGGAAGAGCCTCAGCACGTCGCAGAAGCGCGCGGTGCTGACGCTTGCGATGTTCTGCGCGGCCGCGCTTCTGATCGCGGTCACGCTGATCGTCGCGATCTCCACGTGCACATGTTCAAAGAACCGGGCGCAGCAGACGGCGGAGGCCGTCGAGCCGATCCCGGCGCTTTTAAGACCTCCGCAGCATGCCGAGCGGCAGCAGGCGGAGCCCGATCCGGACTCGGACGGGCAGCAGGGAGAAGCGGATCCGGCGGTTGCCGACGATCCGGACGGCGAGGGCGACCCGGATGCGGAGCCGGACGACATGCAGAACGAGGATCCGGAGCAGACGGGATCCGAGTATCAGACGCTGAAAAAGAAGGACCGCGGCGAAGCGGTCACGGCGCTGCAGGAGCGGCTCATGGAGCTCGGATATCTCGAGATCGAGGAGCCGACCGACTACTACGGAACCAGCACGGCGTACGCGGTGTCGCTGTTCCAGCGGCAGCACGATCTTGAGCAGGACGGCGTCGCGGGCGCAAAGACGCAGGCGCTCCTTTTCAGCAAGGACGCGAAGCATTACACGATGTTCGAGGGCGCGGAGGGGCACGACGTCAAGATGCTGCAGGAGCAGCTCGTCGACCTCGGCTATCTCTCAGAGGACGAGGTGGACCGCATCTACGGCGAAAAGACGGTCGAGGCGGTCAAAGCGTTCCAGAAGCGCAACGGGCTGACCGCGGACGGCAAGGCGGGCGAGAAGACGCTCGAAAAGATGTTCGGCGAAAACGCAAAGCCCTCCAAGGCGATGGAGGAAAAGCGCAAGGCGGAGGAGCGGGCCGCAAAGGAAACGGCTACGGCGAAGACGACGCCGAAGCCGAGCACCAAGACCAAGACGACGCCGAAAACGACTTCCAAGACCAAGACGACGCCGAAGCCCACGAAGAAGCCGACGGCGACGCCGAAGAAGGACACGAAGCTCGAGAAGTTCCTCAAGGCCGCGAACTCCAAGATCGGCTGCGAATACGTGCTCGGCGCCAAGGGCCCGAACAAGTTCGACTGCTCCGGGTTCGTCTACTGGTGCCTCACGCAGGCCGGCGTTTCCACGACCCGCATGGACGCGAACAACTTCTCAAAGGTCTCGCGCTGGAAGAACATCACGAACATCAACGATCTCAAAAAGGGAGACCTCCTGTTCTTCAAGAGCGACAAGTCCTCGCGCGTCAGCCATACCGGCATCTACATCGGCGGCGGCATGATGATCGACGCTTCAAGCTCGAACGGCAAGGTCGTGAAGCGCGCATTGACCGCGTATTTCAAGCGCAATTTCGTGAACGCAAGACGTCCGTGGGAATGATCCTTTGCATTTACGTGTTTTTTACAAAAATCCGGCAGAAAAACTGTCGGATTTTTTTGCATAATATGAAACTGTGTGTTATAATGCAGATAATAAAACAGAACAGGGGAAGGGATTATGGATACGAAAACCATTATGCAGCAGATCGAGCTCGTTCTGAAACGCGACGCGCAGGTCTCTCTTCGGGAAGCAACGACACAGCAGCTTCACGCCGCGCTCGCGTCGGTCGTGATGGGCGCGATCGCCGATCCGTGGTACGAGAGCCGCCACGCGCATGAGCGCACCCGGAGCACCTACTATTTCTCGGCGGAATATCTCGTCGGACGCATGGTATACAACAATCTGTTCGCCCTCGGGATCCTGGACGAGGTCAAAAAGGAATTTGAGGATCGCGGGCTGGACCTCGCGGCGTTTGAGGACATCGAGGACGCGGCGCTCGGCAACGGCGGCTTGGGCCGTCTTGCGGCGTGCTTCCTGGATTCCGCGGCGACGATGAACCTGCCGCTCGACGGCTACGGCATCCGCTATAAGTACGGCCTGTTCAAGCAGACCTTCACGAACGGCTTCCAGACCGAGAGCGCGGACGACTGGCAGCGCTTCGGCGATCCGTGGAGCCGCCGCCGCGACACGCACGAGGTACTCGTGCATTTCTCCGACCAGACCGTGCGCGCCGTTCCGTACGACATGCCGATCATCGGTTACCACACCGACAACATCGGCACGCTCCGGCTCTGGCAGAGCGAAGCGGTCGAGGACTTTGACTTCCAGAAGTTCAACAATCAGGAATACGCAGTCGCGGTGCTCGAGAAGAACGCCGTCGAGGACATCACGCGCGTGCTGTACCCGAACGACACAACCACCGCGGGCAAGCGTCTGCGCCTGAAGCAGCAGTACTTCCTCTCCTCGGCTTCGCTGCAGGACCTGATGTTCCGCTTCAAGCGCGAGAACCGCCCGATCACCGAGTTTGCGGACCTCGTTTCCATCCAGCTCAACGACACGCATCCGACGGTCTCCATTCCGGAGCTCATGCGGCTTCTGATGCTCGAGGGTCTCAGCTTCGACGAGGCGTTCGAGATCACGCGCAAGACCTTCTCCTACACGAACCACACGGTCATGCAGGAGGCGCTCGAAAAGTGGGACGTCAATCTGTTCCGCGACCTGCTGCCTGAGATCTACGACATCATCTGGCGCATCAACACCAAGCTGTGCGGCGAGATCATGGCGATGGGCCGCGACTGCGAGCCGTACGCAATCGTATCGAACAATATTATCCGTATGGCGAACCTTGCCGTGTATGGGTCGAGCTACGTCAACGGCGTTGCGGAGATCCACACGCAGATCCTGAAGAACGATGTCCTGAAGATCTGGTACGAGGTCTATCCCGAACGCTTCCAGAACAAGACGAACGGCATCACGCAGCGCCGCTGGCTGGGCCTTTGCAATCCGGAGCTTTCTAAGTACATCACCGACCGCATCGGCGGCGGCTGGATCACCGATCTCGAGCAGCTTCAGGGCCTGAAGAAATTCATGAGCGACGCCGACGTCGATGAGTTCGCTGCGATCAAGCTCGAAAAGAAGCGTCAGCTCCGCCGGATCATCCGTGAGCGCGAGGGCGTGGATCTGCCCGAGACCTTCTGCTTCGATGTGCAGGTCAAGCGCATGCACGAGTATAAGCGTCAGCTTATGAACGCGTTCGCGATCATGGACATCTACTACGGCATCAAGGACGGCCGCATCAAGGACTTCACGCCGACCGCGTTCATCTTCGGCGCAAAGGCCGCGCCGGGATATCTCCGCGCCAAGGCCGCGATAAAATACATCAATGAGATCGCGAAGAAGATCAACAGCGATCCGGACGTCAAGGACCTGATGCGCGTGGTCTTCGTGCACAACTACAACTTCTCCTATGCGGAGCATATCATCCCCGCGGCGGACATCTCCTAACAGATTTCTCCGGCGGGCACCGAGGCGAGCGGCACCGGCAACATGAAGCTGATGCTCAACGGCGCGGTCACGCTCGGCACCTTCGACGGCGCGAACGTCGAGATCGTGCAGGAGGCGGGCGAGGAGAACAACTACGTGTTCGGCTACAGCGTCGACGACCTCAATGCGCTGCGTCCGCACTACAATCCGAAGGCGATCTACGACTACGAGCCGCGCGTGCGCCGCGTGGTCGACTCGCTGATCGACGGCACGTTCTCCGACAACGGCACAGGCGTGTTCACCGATCTGCACCGCTCGCTGCTGTTCGGCAACGGCTGGCAAAATCCGGACTTCTACTTCGTTCTTCAGGAGCTTTTGCCTTACATCGACCGCAAGACGGATGC
>JAEEGL011487006.1_pt1 | contig 13639 bp, 2 predicted proteins | sample 9134231 | NCBI WGS metagenome assembly JAEEGL01 (sample SAMN16246548, study PRJNA631951) | gut metagenome | biome: gut microbiome; feature: rumen; material: fiber-attached | host: Bos | place: Iran: Karaj | collected 2018-10
CCTTTCCATTGAGATCCGCTCCGGCGAGGGCGGTCTTTTTCTTCATGACCTCCGAACACCTCTTAAAGAAGACCATCAGATCTTTCGAGCTTTCTTCGTCAAACTGCATTTGCTGGCCCTGGAATAAGGATAAGAAGTTGTTTTCGGCTCCATAGTTGAAGAGGATCTCCCCGTTGATCTTCATGGCCGGGAACTGCTTCTTCAGCTTCGGTTCCCCTTCTTTCCGCGGGTTATCCTTATAATATTGCTTCTGATAGGCTTTCCTGCTTTCTTCAAGGTTCGCTTCAATAAACTTTTCATCAGCAAGCAGATTCCGAATAAGCTTCTCTTCCTTCTTCCACTTCTTTTCCTCTTTCTTTTCTTCTTTCTTCTCTTCCTTCTTGTCGTTCTTCTTTTTGTTCTTTTCTTCTTCTTTCTTTCTTTGATCTTCTAAATACTTACGTCCTCTTTCCAGCGATTTCTCGAAATCTTTTTTTCTGTCTTCCAGCTTTTCCTTGTTATAGTTCTCTTCCATCGCCTTATAGAGGGCAGACAGATCCGCCTTAAAAGCCCCGGCTTTCGACAAATACGGCAGTTTTTTCCCCAACTTGTCAGCCTTTTTATTTGCTTCCTGCTGCTTAGGGGTGAGCAGTTTTGTGGCCAGAGTGGCGATTATTTCGTCCGTTTTATTAAAAATACTCCTAAAATCCACGTCTTCCTCGAACGTCAGCTCTTTTCCATGTATGACAAGTGGAATATTCTCTAATCTTATCTCCGTGGCCCTATAGGAATCCTTTTCATTCATGTTTGCAAAGTCTTCGATCGTAAGCACATTTCGGAATTTCGACTGCCTGATCTGCGGAATGCCTCCTACCCGGTCTGCCTCATACATGACGGCAAAATCCTGCAGAATATCGGCTTTACGGATCATTTCAAAAAGATCCTTATCATTAATTTTATCTGTCGTAAATCCCTTCTCTCTAAGACGTTTGATCTCTCCCCCGAAATCCTGAATGTTTCTGTGAATATTCACAAGATAAAACTTCCTGCGGAAATTTTCGATCAGACTGTTGCTGTCCGTATACTTGAAGTCGTCAAGCTTAAAACTCCATGCTTCTTTATAAAGCTCCTGGTAGTACTCAAACTGCTCTTCCTGCGTGCCTGTGCGCAGGCGGTACAGACGGATCGCTTCTTCCGGGGATTTCCCGTCGAGAAATGCCTGATCCGTCCTGCTGATCGCCTTCATTTCCTGTCCATGCTCTAAGCACCAGGCCTTGATAACGATCTGCTGTTCCGTAGCCATGCTACTTTCCCGATAGGCCGAACTCATGTATTCCGCGATCAGGGAGTTCGTGCAATATTCCCCCTTCCGTTTTTTCATCTCGGCGCTGCTGATCTTCTCCTTGTTAAAAAAGTTTCCTATAACATTCTTGATGGTAGTTTCCCGGTCATTATATTCGTCCTGGAACTGCTTTAAGGCGGTATCAAAGTATGCCTCTTTATTCCAGGGAAGCAGCTCCGGCAGCCCATTTATTACATGATTATAATCCGTTTTCAAAGTCTCTTCCCATTTTTCTTTCGACCATTTTGCACAGGCTTCACTTTTCCCTTTCTCCAAAAGGGTCGTCTGGATCTTCAATAGAGTTCTTCTGACCTTCTCAAAATACATAAACTTCGCCCGGAAGGATAAAAGGGTCTGATCATCAAGCTTAATTCCGCGGGTAAGGCCTCTTACGAGCTGATGCCTGATCTCGCGCACTTTGTCGCAGGTGCTTAAGTTATGTTCAAAATTGCGCATGAAATCCAGGATGGTCTCACCCTTAATGGAATTGACACTATACTTATTCATAGCCGCAATGGAATCATTGAGGATCTCATCTGTCAGTTCCTTCTCCTTAAACCCGGCTGATTTTGAATTTTCTTTCTTATGAAGCTTTGCGTTCATGACGGCCAGGTCGGAAAGCTCGAGGCTGGGGGATTTCTTATACAGCTCGTTCAGCTTTTTGTACACGTCCGCGTATTCTTTCTTCCCTTTCAGCTCCGTATTGGTAAGAAGATGCCTTCTGACCTGCGGGTATTTGTCCATAAGATGGTTCATGAGCTGAACTTCCAGGGGCATGATCTTCTCGACACAGTTTGCGTTTATCACTTTGCTCAAAAAACCACGTATTCCATCTTTTTGTGCATAAAGACCGGTGACCGCAGAACGCTGTTTACTGAGTTCAGAGAGATCGCTGAACAGTTTCTCCTCCTCCGCCCCCACTTTGAGGTCCATTCCGACAAATAAAGCCAGAAGATTATTTTGGCCATACGTTGAAACCTTCTTGCCGTTGACCGTCACTTCCGGGAAATCGATCCGCTTTTTCTCTTCATCTCCCACCGGGTTCTTTTGGTAATATTCATTTTCGAGATCATGCCTATAATTTTCCAGACCTCGTTCGATGCCGTCCTTCTCTTTAAGCGCGTCCTCATACTCTTTCGAGAGAGGATAGCCCATGTTCATTATGGTTCTCATCAGTTCCTTGACGCCGCCCAGATATTCATGCAGGCGCATATTCGCAGCTTCATAATCTAACGCCCAATCGCTTTTTTGAATCGACGCGATCAGTTTTCCTTCGTTTGTATCAGCGAAGGCTTTATTCGCTATATCTGTACCCGCCCCGTTCTGGAGGTCGTACGCCTTGTTCGCAGCGTAAATCTTGGACATCGCATCCTTTCGGATCGCGATCAGTCTATTCATTTCTTCAAGGATTGCTTTTTTATCTTCATCCTTTACCTTGACTCCATGGAAAATGCCCTTTGCCTCTAATTCCAAAAGCGAATGCTCCATCTCGCTGTAATCATCCGGCCCCATATCTCCGCCTTCCCATACTTCCATGACGATCGGATTTTCATTCATGAACTCTGCATTGCTCTTTTCCGCCCAAGTACCTTCCTTTTCCGCCTTCTTTCTGGCATAATACGCTTCCATCGTTCGTTCGGGTGTGTCCTTCACCTCAAGGTTTAAGTCCTGTACCTTCTTAATATCTGCGTCTTTTGCTTCCTGCTGAATCCTTGCAAGTTCCTGGTTGTAGAGAGTACGATAATTCTTCCCTTTTCCGAACGCGCTCTTTTTCAGCTTCCGATAGCGCTCCACATAGGAAACGAAGGCCTCGTTTCCTGCTTTGAGGTCCTTCTGCAGGGTGGCTTTCCACGCTTCATTCTCCTGGTCCAGATTTTCGAGATACGGCGCCAGGTCTTTTGAGGTAAGCAGAGCATAGTAAGGATTCTGGATCAATTCCATCCTTTCCTCATACTCCACCTTCAGTTTTTTGCAGATCTCCACCATGGCTTTTCCCTCGGTCAATGGGAAGGGTGGTGTACTTCCATCTGCAACTTTTTCTTCCAGTTTTCGTATAAACACTTCCGCGGAAGCGCCTTTGCACAAAAGATCATATTTTTCCGCATATTTGGAGACAAATTCCTTATCGCTTGTGAACGCAAAATCCTCGAGATTGATCATTTTCGGTAATCTCTGGATGATCCTCTTCATTTCACTTTCTACGGTATTATCGTCTCCCAAAAGCTTGGAGACGTGTTCTCTGTCCTCCGTCTTTCCTGTCCAATCGTTCTGATCCTCGCTGACCATCCAGTTGGCAAAGGCATTCTTTTCTTCTTCTGTCGTGTAGAGTACATCCAGTCTTTTGGACATGTTTCCGAAAACATAATAGCGCGCAAAAGAACGCTCGTTCTCTTTTCTCTGAACGTACGCCCTCTGCTCCTCCATAAGGTGCCGCTGGATACCGATCTGCTTTTTGGCATGTTCGCCGCGGTCCTTTTCGGCATAGCGACCGATGTACTTTTCCTTGAAGATCTTGTCGACCTCGCCTCTGGCCTCCGTCTGAAGGGAAGAGGCCTTCAGCTTCTTGGACTCGAAATGATGCTTGAAAGCTCCCTGCATTTTATTTGTGACCTTTGTATTGGTCTCTACTGCATCCTTGGGAAGCTGAAACTGGTTCTTAAAGTCCTCTTCTTTCATGGCGATTTTCTCAAGGGACTCCAAGTCCATCGAATTATTATGCTCTAATTTCCTGAATTCTGATTTTTCCGGTTCGCTCATTTTCCACCCCCGTTAGATTGAGAGAATTCCCGTCCATGTCTGGCCGGTTACATCGAACTGCTGGCCGATCATCTTTTCGAGAGTCGATCTCAGTTTCTCGTTACGGTTCACAAACTGCAGAAGACTTTCCTTTTTGGCGTGATGGCTCAGCGCATTCGAGAACGCAGCCAGGAGCTTGCGAAGGATCCCCTGATTGTTCTCTTCCACCAAAAGGAGCGACACGAAGATATTCTCTCCGACCTTGTTGGCAAGCAAAATTCCTTCCGGTTTTTCGCCATCAAACGCGGCGAAAGATAATTCGGCGTCAAGATCCTCATTCGCCAGAAGCTTTTCGGGGAAACCGGCCTCTTGGACCACCCCTTTCAGTCCGTTTAAGTCCTTCCTGGCCAGGTCCTTGATGCAGCGGATACCTTCTTCGGGCTCTTTTCCTCTCACCTTTTGGAAATTGTTGGAGGAAAGGATCTTATTCACGGAAATCGTCATCACCTCGTCTCCCTGAATGCAGGTGAAGCCCTGCTTCGTAAGGAAGGCGGTGATCGCTTCGTCTTCGGAGTAATAGACTAAAAAGTCGCGGATCTCAAGCTCCTCGCTGCACTCCTTCAGCGCGTTCAAAAGCATCGTACCGCCGCCTTTCCTCTGATAACCCGGGTCCACAAAGAGACTGTCGATCGTACAGACGCCGTCATCCTCCGATACCACAAGAGCCCCGATGGCGGTGTCGTCTTCGATAAGGCCCAGCGCGCTCTGTTCGGGAGTGAGCGGACCGCCGGTGTATGGTTCAAAGTATTCAAAGTTTTCTTTTTCGATGCTGGTGATTTCCATTACATTTTCCTCCTGTTTCAATAAAGGCTATGATCTATTTCTTAACCGTGCTTTTCTTCGGCATGTAAACAGTGTACATAACATTCTCATGCCCATCCGGCATTTCATTTGGATACTGGCTGACGGTGACCCCCTTGGTATTCATCACGTTCATCGAGGCTTCCATCGTTTTCTCTTCTTCGTAATATTCCCCCTTCGGGTTCGTTTTCAGATTCGTGAACTTCTTCTTCAGATCCGCATCCTTCTCCATATCCGTCAACCAGGTGAGTTCGATCTGCTGTCCGTTGCCCATCTTTGACATTACCTCATCCACCGGCATGGACTTTATTGGCATGGGGCCTTTTCCCTTGTTTTCCTTTGTTTCCAGAGAATCCAGATATTTGATCACATCCGTCTTTTTTTCCTCGTCATATCCGATCCCGACGATGGTCACATAATGACGGAACCCTTTGCAGATGGATTTACTCAGGATCGAAACGGGATGGCCGGCTTGTATACACGAATGAACCTGTTTCATGAAGATCCGTTTCTGGTTGTCGTAAATAGTATCCTTTTCCCTCTTCTCATCCTCCGTAATTTTCTTAGAATCGTACGGCGCGGCAACCTGCAGCATCAATCGGTGGAGCATGGCGTTGGGCGCTCTGTCCAGAATGAAATCTCCTACCTCAAAGACGTTTCCGACACCCGTCTTGCCTCTCCCGATATAGGTCTTTGTTTCGTTCACGGCTGCGTTGTACATGATATCATTCCCGAGAGTTTCCTTGACGTCCTTAAACTCCTTATATTTCGGTTTATATCCCCGCATATCGTACTGATCGACCAGTTTGGGCTTTTTGTTATTTTTCATCAGATAGTGATTTAAGATCGCCGTTCCGGAACAGGCCCAGCAGTTATTGGTATCCTGGTGTTCGTATTTCATCTGCATGCCCAAAAGCTCCTGATCGGAGATCGTGACCATCTGATAAGTCGAAGGATACTGCTGTTTATCCAAAGGCTTGGGTCCTCCGGGTTTCGGCCTTCCCATATCATGCGCCTTGTAGTAGTCCTGGAGGAAATTAAAGGCCTTGATCAGCTGCGGCTTTTTCTTTGCTTCCTCCGTCCATACCTCATCACTGGAAGTCATGCCATTTTCCTTGACAAAACGCTTCTTGACGAGATACCCTTCATACACAAGCCGCTGTTTGAAAATATCGAAGACAACCTTTGTCCTTGCGGCTCCGGGATAGCCGAGATCCGCCAGCACCTTTTCCTGCTTTCTCTTCTCCTCTATCGGAAAGTCTTTGGCGTTGCAGACCCGGTTTTCGAAATTCATCATTTCCTCATATTCTTCGGGCTTCATTTCTTCCATCTGCGCAAGCGGAATGGCCTTCTCTTTCAGGAGCTCGTCATGATCCACCGTATCATCCAGATCCCAGTTGAGGATCAGTTTCGTGTTTTTATTTTTCGTGGTGGTCGATTTCGCTGTACTTTGCTTCTTATCCTCTTTCTTCTTTTCCTCTTTCTTCTTTTCCTCTTTCTTCTTTCCCTCTTTCTTCTTTTCCGTAACGACAGGCTTCTTTTCTTCCTTCTTCACCTGCGGCGGCTCGAGCGCGAGCTTCCTATACTTCTCGACCTCCTTTTTGTCGGTATTCTTCAGGTAGAATTCGCCGATCAGTTCATCCTGATACTCTTCGAATTCCGCGATAAGATCTTCCGCCTCTTCCTGATCTGCGAACTCAGGAAGCTTCCTGGCGTCGATGATCTCCTGATCCACATTATTCTTTACGAGCATCCTCTTTGCCATGACCTCGCTTTCCAGAAGTTTGGTCGCAAAGCTTCTCTCCTCTTCCACCGTCGAAGCATGGGGATCCATGGTCATTTTCTTAACATCCAGGCTCGCGTAGAGCGGATTGGACATGATCTCCTTACGGGTCTGATAATAGGTCGCGATAGAACTCAGCTGATCTACCTTTGTCCGGATCTTTTCGGTGGTTTCTTCATCTTTGTCTGCAAAGTATTCCGGGAACCTTTCCAAAAAGATCTTATAGCCGGAAAGATTGAGGCACATGCGCTCCAGGCTCTGTGGCGACTTTGCGATCCCCTCATCGCTGAGATCGAAACCGGAAGTCTTTATGCTGAGGATGTTCTCCGTCATCATGTCCATGGCGTCCAAGATCCTCGGCTGATCCTCATCCTTTTTGGCGCCTTTCTTCCCGAGGTAAAGCTCGGTCAGCTTTTTATTCTGCTGCTCGTTTTCGGTCATCACGCTCGAAAGCAGGGCAAAGTCCGCATTGGAGCATTCGTTCAGATCCTTCGTCACGTGCTTGCTGAGATGGCTTAACTGCGCGGTTCTTACGGTGTTGAAGGGGTCTTTCCAGGACTTCGCGATCTTGCTTCTTTCCTTCTTTGACAGAACCTTCATTTCGGGCAAGCGGACCGGCACGTTCGCCTTCTCCTCTTCTTCCTTTTCGAGCCGCTCTTTAACAAATTCGATCTCTTTGTTGTTCATGAGCTCAGGCTTACTGTTCACATAGTCTATAACTCCCTTATCCGCCTTATACAGCAGATTGATCGCAGGGATCTCAAGCTTTTGAAGTTCCTGATCACATCTCTTCAGGAGCAGCTTTGCCGCGTCCCGGCTGACCGCCTCGTTCAGACGGAGCAGCCCTTCGATCATCGCCTTTTTCTTCAGGATCTCAGAACACTGTGCGAGGATTTTCTGCACCTCCTGGATGTTCTTGCCCGATAATTCCAATTCTTTGAGCTCGAATACGTTAAGAAGGGAGCCTTTGGTGGCATAGGTCGAGATTTTCTGCCTGTTGATCTTGGTATAGGGGAACTTTTTCCTCTTCTTCATTTTCCCGTCCTTCGGCGGGTTTAATTTGAACATTTCCTCGCTGAATGTCAGCAGCTGCGCATCCAGAGCTTTTTTCATGTATGCTTCGTCATTAAGCCTCTTTTCCAGCTCCTGCGCGTCCTTTTCAACCTCTTTTTCATTCTCTTTCTGCCACTCGTCATAAGAAGTCTGAACCTTCATCAGGGCGGTAACCTGATTCATATGCACACCCATCCACTGGCCCTTGGTCAGCGGCTCCGTGATCCCATCTTTGTCCGTATTGTAGCCAATACGCATGTTATCATTGAAATTGATGTTCTGCATCAATCCCATACCCAGCCCCTTGATCAGTTTCCGGAAATTCGGATGGGTCTTTGCATAATCTTCCGCGGCCTTTTCAAGGCCGACCCCTTTCAGATTGGCATAGGTAAGAAGCCTCGACGCCAGATATTCCGCCAGCTCGGGTTGTTTCTCCATTTCCTTATACCATTTACCGAGCACAACCGGCTTCTGCCCGCTCATCACTTCGGGATCATTGATCTGTGAAAGATCGCCGATATCTTCAAGGTCCGGGATCGCGATCTTATCCAGTTTATCCAGCTCTTCCGTAAAGATCTCCTGCTTCGTTTGCTCATCATCATTAAGAAACGCGTTTAACCATCTGAGGTTTCTCTCATGGTTCTTCTGATCCTCCTCAGAAACGGGAACACCGTTATCGTCAAAGCGCACCGGAACAATACCATAGGAAAGGCCTCTGGACAGGGTGGCGTCATTATTATCAAGCTTTTTGCCGGGTTTTTTACGGATCTCATTCGCCAGCCTTGAATACTCAGGATGCTTTAGCACTGCCTTCGCCTGCATGTGCTTCTGCACATAGCGCCAGCCATCCAGCGTAAGCAGAGGATTTTTCTTCTGCAGTTCCTTAAACTCTGCCAACTGTTCCGCGCCGCTCTTGATCTTAAGATCCTTATTTGCTTTCTTCCACCCGGCTGCTTCCTGATCGATGTCTTTAATATATTTCTGTTCTTCGATTATACGTTTCTCTTCCTGTTTTTCCGCTTCCTCCTGCAGATTCGCATATTCCTCTTCGTCTTTTTGATCAGCCTTCTTTTCGCTCTTCACCGGCAGGAGCTGCCCATTAATTCTCTTTGTGCACGCCGAATCAAAGGGATCAAAGCCGTAATCCCTCAGATACAGGGACCGAAGCTTCTCCGTTAAGCGTTCCATCGCCTTGCGTTTCACGGCAAATTCCGGATGGGTTTCCTCGTATTCCTCGAGAATTCCGTCGGTATCCATGTCTTCATTCTCCAGAAAACCATCCATGTTCAGGCACCGCCGCATCAGCTCAATCGTCTCCTCCTGCTGTTCGGCGTTTTCGTTTAAGAACTCTTCGAGCCATTCATCTGTAGCCTGCGCCTGCTCCGGGAAGGAAAAACGCTGCAGCTTCACATCCAGATCCGGGAGGACGAAACTCCTTAAATACCGGCGGATCTCTGCCTTATCACCGCTTTTCACACTCCTCAGCCATTCTGCATTCAGTTTCGCTTTCGCTTCATCCTCCTTGGTGAGGCATTTTCCGTTGAGATCATAGCGCACCGAAAGAAGCCCGATGTTTGTGAACGGGTCGGTGACTTTTGCCTGCGATAAAACAGTACGATCCTGATCGCATAAGTACATCATCCGATACAGATGATCCATCTGTTCCTGAGAAAGTTTTTTATCCGTAAGCTTTGCCAGTTCTTTTTCAAAGCTCTTCTTTTCCTCGAAAAGCTCTTCGGCAGAACGGGTCTCTGTTCCGTAAAGGGTTTTATCCTTCTGCGCCACAAAGCTGCCAAAATTCTCTGAGAAGTCCTGAAACGCCTGATCGTCCTTATAATCCTCGGCCATCTGTTTTCGTTTTTCATCACGAAGCTCCTTCGCTTCCCGATCCTTCTCGTTTTTGGCAAAGGACGAATACACTTTCTCATATTTTTGGACAGAATCGCCCATCTTCTTCAGATGCGCATCCTTCTCTGCTTTGCTCTTATTTTCCACATCCTTCATGGAAAGATTGATAGAGCCGAGATATTGCGTTACCGCTACCCGAAGCTGATCCATCAATCTTCTGCGTTCCGAAAACTCCGGATGTTTTTCAATATATTTTGCGGCAACACTGTCGGTACCGCTTTTTCTTTCGTTGATCCCATCCAGCCTTCTCATCAGGGAAAGAAGCTTCTGGGGTCCGTTGATCAGGGTTTTACGGATCCAGCCTTCCTGCAGCTCCTGCGGGCTCGGGAACTGGAATTCATTAAGCTCCTCCCCGAGTTCTTCAATGGCAAGCTTCGTAAGCTCTTCCTGTTTCTGTTTATGCTCCTCATCGTTGGCAGAAAAAGCTTCAATCCAATCCTTGTTCTGTTTGAGCCTCCTTGCGTCCGTATTGGTAAAGGTCTGCCCGTCTGATTTGTAGCGAACCGTACGGATCCCAAGGTTCAGTTCACGACGGATACTGTCTTCCGTGCGGGCAAACGTCAACCCTTTTTTGCCGAGGAGAGACTGTGTGCTGTTTTTGTACTCCGGCTCCTCCATGAACTGGTTCAGAAGCTGGCAGTTCCTTAAGATCTTGAAGTCCTCTTCGGAAACATTTTTATGCGCCTTCTTGAATTCCTTGTAATCATTGGGCAGATGCATGTGCGAGAGCTGCTCCTGGGTTTTCTCTTCATCCAGTTTTACCCGCTTTTTCTTTTGTATCTCCATAGATTTCGGCACATCATTCAGGAAATATCCCTTGCCAAAATCATTCTTCGCCAGCTTGGCATTCATGTAGATGAGCATTTTATCCGGTTCCTTGCTCATTTTCTCGTCCAGTTCATTCTGAGAGAGCTTCCACACCTCATCCGGATCAAGCCCTGCTTTGCCGGCTTCGACATAAAGCTTGATCATATTATGATAAACGGAGCTTGCTACGGACAGGAACTCGCCGCGGGCACAAACTTCCATAAACTGCTCATCCGTAAGCGACGTATCCGCATCCTTTTCATCCATCATCGCCTTTGCTTCGGGATCCTGCATCAGATTGGCAAAATCGCTGAAAAACACCTGGCTGTCCACGAAAAACCTCAAGAATACCAGCTTTGAGCGTTTTTCCTCCGAAAGCAGTTCCTTCGGGTCATTCACGGAAAGTGTGCTTAAGTCAAAGTCCATGATCGCCTTGAACGTTTTTTTCATAAGGAGGATCTTTGCCTTCTTTTCCTCCTTGTTCAGCTTCGTTCCGTCACATACCAGACTGAAGGTTTTGAAGGTCTCGTGATAATCCGATTTCTGTTCCTGATCTTTTTCCGAAAACGCGATGAAATTGCTCAACTCCGCGGCTCTCCGGAAGGAGGAGATATATTTACCGGAATTGTCCTGTCTGAGTTCCTCTATCCAGGGCTGCGCATCCTTTTCGATCAGGGAGAAGTCGGCTTTATAATCTTTGTCAAACTGATCCAGATACCCCTGGGTCAGGAAGTACTTGGGGAATTCCGCCTGCAGAAGAGGAAGCAGCTTTTCATCCAGATCCTGCTGCCGTTTCTTAAATTCCCCTTCATAGAACTTACGCATAAAGGGTTTGAGATCTTCTTCGTCGGAAAGAAAACCATCCACACCGGCCTTGTAGCGAAGGAGCGTGCTGTATTCCGAAAGAAGATTTTCGATCTCTTTCGCGTTCTGCCCCTTGAGCTCTAAATCCTTCCCGGCAATCTTATCAAGCAGCCCGCCCATGCCATAGGTGGAGTAAGATTTTTCATTGATCTTCGCCTCGGGGAAATTGATCTTTTTCTTTACTTCACCCTTCTGGAGCGGATTCCGTTTTTCGTATGTTTTGTCATATTCCGCCTTTGTCTTTCGCAGGCCTTTCTCAATCTGTTCCTGGTTATTGAGGATATCCATGTATTGCGGGAAGACGCTGTAGCCCTTACGGTTCAGAGCCAGCATCGTAGTCTCCAGCTTTTTGAAATAGTCGGCGCACTTCTGCTGCAAAGTTTTTTTCGTGGATTTCCACTTATCCCCCTGTTTCAGCTGAAGAGCCTTCTTGCCCTCAGCGGTTTTTAAGAACGACGGGTTTGTAAGATCCACGTAGTTACCCTTGAGGCCTTCGGCGAGCTTGCTTCCTGCGCTGTACTGGTTATATTCGCGCTTGGCCTGGGAGAGCTCCGTGATCAACGCCTGAATATCCACAAGGTCTTGTTCCTTAATGGTCTGTTTTTCCTGTTTATCATTGAGGAAAGTTCCATCCTTGAGGATCGACGCCAGCATGGTCTCAAATTTCTGCGTATTTTCTTCCGTGAAATACTCAATTTGCCCGTTAGCCAGATCCACAGGAACGTCCTTAAGGTACCCGGCGTCGTCCTGTCCCTGATGGAAATGAGTTTTTGTTTCCTTTGCGCTGTCGAAAACATTCTGCAGGACAACATCATCCTCGCCTTCTTCCAGATGAAGGTCACGGATCTTTTGTACATCCTTATCTCTGTAGTGCTCCTGCGCTGCAGTAAGCTTTTGCCGATAAAGCGAAGCAAGGTTCGACTTCTTGCCCGTGGTGCTGTGAAGGAGCTTTCCGTAACGCTTGAGATAGGTAAAGAACTCCTGGCTTTTTTCGTTGGTAATGTCTTTATTCAGGGCATTTCCTAACTTTTGGGTGTTTACTTCACCATTACGATCCAGAAACCGCTCCAGATCGCCTTTGGTCAAAAGGGCGTAATACGGAGAAGAGATCATACTCATCCGCTCTTCGTATTCGGTTTTCAGAACCTTACAGAATTCGATGGCCGCTTTGGCCTCATAAAGAGAAGTATTTTGAACAGATCCGTCTTCAATAAGGCCTTCAAGCTCTTTTAAGAAAACTTCCGCCGCTGCGCCGCGGGACAGGATCTCGTATTTTTTTGCATAGTTTTTGACAAAGTCCTTATTGCTATTAAAAGTGAATGTTGCAGGGTCAACGGTCTCTTTTACAATGTTCAGAATATCGTTCAGCGCGTCCGCTTTCTTCAGCTTATTCCCGCTTGTCAGGCCCTTAAAAAAGTTCCTTTGTTTGCCCTCATGATCGTGCACGACCGCCCACTGCCGCAGGGCCTCTTTTTCCTCTTCCTCCTCATAGGTATTGGAAAGCGCGTCAAGCTCTTTTTGGGAAAGAGATTCCATAAGGACCTTCTGCTGGTCCTCACGGTACTGGTTCAAAGTATCTGCCTCTTTTTTAAGATGACGCTGGACATTGATCTGCCTCGTGGCGTGTTTGGTGCGCTTATCCTCAGCGTTGACACCGGAATAATCCCTCCCAAAGAGTTCCTTATAGGTGCTTTGGGTCTGTTTGAGGATCGCAGACTGCTTCGGGATCTTCATTTCATAGCGCTCCGAGAAGATCGTGCCCATATTCTTGGCCATGTTATCTTCCCTGTTCTTTTTGACAGTATCAAAGTCAAAAAACTGCTTCGTCTCCTGCTCGTCCGCCTTTTTGAAAAGGTTGGTCTGGAGCGACGCGTCGGTCTGAAGCTTCTTGAATTCAGTTGATTGAAAATCTGACATATCCCTTTACAAGTGCCCCTTTCTTTTAAAACTTCATGATTGTTTCCACAAAAACTCCTGAAACAGCTCCGCTCCCTCGTGCAGCCGCTCTTTTAGAAACTCATGGCAATACGGCTGGTTAAAGAAGAGAACGACCTGGCCATCAGGAGAAAAGGTCTTCGATGCGCTGTCGATCAATGCGCCGAGAAGCTTATAAAACAATTCCATTGCGCCTCGTTCCGATTCGCATTTCAGGATCGTAACCGTTATGGATAAAAGATCGCCCGATACGTTCGAGCACATGATCCCTCCGCTCTCCGAATTCTTCAGGTACAGGAAACTGTATTCCGGCGCATAGAGACGATTCTGCAGATAGATATCCGATATCTGCTGCACTTTCAAAAAGCGAA
>JAEEGL012002567.1_pt1 | contig 13639 bp, 7 predicted proteins | sample 9134231 | NCBI WGS metagenome assembly JAEEGL01 (sample SAMN16246548, study PRJNA631951) | gut metagenome | biome: gut microbiome; feature: rumen; material: fiber-attached | host: Bos | place: Iran: Karaj | collected 2018-10
CAGAAACACTGCACTCGCGAATAAAAAGTTCGGAAAGCAGAAGACTGACGCAATCCTTATCCGGTATGCAGAACATTTGATGACCTTTATAGGTGATGATGAATTTGTTGGACGTTTGTCCGGCGATAACTTTATTTTTGCTGTTCACAAGGATAAGACGGATGCGGTTCTGAAATTGACTGAGGGTGTGAGAATAAGTGTTGCGGAAGGGCCGCAGGATCATCATGTAACTCCGCTGATCCAGGCGACAGCGGGATGCCTGGACATCGATGATGAAGAGCTGGACAGTGAAGGTATTCTCGGAAGGTGTGCTACTGCACTGAATGATGCAAGGTATAACAAACATGTTCCTTATGTGTTCTCCACATCTGAAATGCACAGCAAGGCAATACAGCAGAAACAGGTGATTTCCGTCTTTAATGATGCATTGAGGAACGGTGAGTTCACGCCTTTCTATCAGCCGAAGGTCAATACCAAAACGAATACACTTGCTGGTGCGGAAGCTCTTGCCCGGTGGATAAGAGACGGCAATCTGATTTCTCCCGGTGATTTCATTCCCGTTCTTGAAGGTGATTACCGCATTTGCGAACTTGATTTCTACATGCTTGAACAGGTGTGCAAAGATCTGCGCAGATGGATAGATGAGGGGATGGAACCCGTACGTATATCGACGAATTTCTCGAGAAGGAATCTGTCAGACCCGGATTTCTCCCAGAGGATAACCGAGCTGATCAGTCGTTATGACATACCCAAACAGTATATAGAGGTTGAGCTTACCGAGACCTTCAGCGCTGAGGAGAATAAACTGCTCGGAAGATTCATAACCGATATGCACGATGTAGGCATATCGATCGCTATCGATGATTTTGGTACCGGTTATTCTTCGCTCAATCTTTTGAGAGAGATTCCTGCGGATCTGCTGAAGCTGGATAAGTCATTTGTTGACGGACATACGGGTGCAAAGCGTGACAGCGTTGTAGTATCGAATATCGCAAAAATGGCGAATGAGCTGAACATGGGCATAATAGCAGAGGGCGTGGAACGCCGTGAGCAGGTTGAATTCCTGCAGAGCGTTAATATCGACTTGGTGCAGGGATATCTTTACGATAAGCCTTTGACAAAAGCGGATTTTGAGAAACGCCTGAAAGATAAGATATACAAGAGTGAATAAGCTTCCGGTGTCTTAATTGCCTCTTTTGCAGCGTTTGAGCATTTCATCCGCATCTCTGTAACCGCGGACTTTCTCGAGTTCGCGCACTGCACTGGTGTAAGCCCTGTTTTCAAAGAAATGCTTGCCCCTGCAGTAGATCTCCAGCTGATTCGCTTTTTCGAGACCCTCATTACAGATGTTAATAAGCTCTGTGGAAATAACATCGTTATACTTGCCGCACTCATTTATGGCCTGTCCGAAAAGCAGTTTTGCTTCATCTGCCGATGCCATTACTGCCTTGCCGTTTAATATGCGGCTGGCCTTGTTAATGGTTGCGATTATACGTGAGTACTTGGGGTAGAGCTCTGCAATAGACCACTTGTTACCGCAGTTTGCGCACTTGCAGGTTGCAGCGGAATAGTCATAGATCAGATCTCCGCCGCACATTTTGCACTTAAATGATACCTTGTCGGATGCGGCAGGCTTGGAGTCAGCGATAGCTTCTTCGCCGATTATTGATTCCACGGTGACATCGTAAAAATCCGCAATCTGAACTAACGTCTTATATTCGATAGGGAGGCGCCCTGCTTCCCACATATAAATGACGATAGCCGTAACACCCCATGCTTCAGCCAGCGCTTCCTGGGAGAGAGAGTGCTTTTCTCTTAACATCTTCAGATTTTCAGCGATTTTAGTGTTCATTTTGAGATCTCCTATCCGCTTCCCATTGAACATATGATAACGGAAAACGGCTGTTATTTGAACAGTATATTGCAAAACTGAACACTGTTCAGTATAATGCCACTGAACATTGTTCAGGAGGCGAATGTCATGACTGCAAATGATGAAGCAAAAGAATCCATAATTCAGGCTGCGATCGGACTGATCGAGATATCAGACGGAAAAATCAGGAACATTACCGCACGCTCGATAGCTGATAAGAGCGGTGTCTCTTTAGGGCTCATTAATTATCATTTCGGCAGCAAGGATAATCTCATTGCAATATGCTGCAGCAGGATCATCAATAAGACACTCATGTCGATGTCACCTGAGAATATCGACTATTCAAAAGACGACGGTTTGAATGACAAAGAACGTCTGACCTTTTTTGCACAGGAGACTTTTGAATTTATCTTTAAGAATTATTCAACAGTAAAGATATCGATCCTGGCAGATCTTCAGGACTATTCTCCCGACTGCAATTCGGCACTGACACAGAAAGGCTTTCTGCTGGCATTGAGGGGGGATATGCCCGAATCACAAAAGAAGCACATTGCTTTTTCACTTGCATCGATTATGCAGGCTGCTTTCCTTGCGGGTGACAATGCAAAAGAGATCACAGGCTATGATCTGAAAACATCAAAGCAGCGTGAAAAGTTTATTGCCGACACAGTAGAAATGCTTTTTGAAGGTGTATATGAGAAATAAGAAACTTATCCTGTTAATGCCGCTCCGCTCATTAATATTCATTCTGGTCTTCATTACAGTTTCAGCGGTTACCGGCAAGAATTTATCAGACATCAGCAACATCTGGTCCGTTGCGGCAAGCGTTATAAACATTTTGTTTGTTTTGTCTCTCGTGCTGATCACCCGTAAGCAGGGCGGATATCTGAAACTTATCAATTATGCGAAGGGGAAGACAAGACCCAAACAGGTATTTGCCATGATCGGGATCATACTTCTTGTGGGCATGGCAGGAATGTATCTGGCAGGCTGGATCTGCTATGGCGTAATACCTTATGCGGCTCCGATGATGATCGCTCCGATACCCCCTGTCCTGGCAGTGATCAATCTTATTGTTCTGCCTGTAAGTACGGCGCTCGCTGAGGATTCTCTGTATCTCGGGTGCGGAGTCCGTCAGTTCGAGAACAAGTTTGCGGCAATTATCGTTCCTGCTTTCTTTTTTGCTGTTCAGCATAGTTTCATTCCGACACTTCCTGATGTCAGATACATTATCTACCGTTTTATATCGTTTCTGCCGCTTACGATTATCTTGTGTATGCACTATCACAAGCATAATAATCCGCTTCCTATAATGATTGGTCATGCCGTGATAGATGTGGCTACAGCAGGCCAGATCCTGGCGACATCAGTCATCCCGGGTTTCTATGAGATGATGCTTTCTCAGGCTTGATCAGAAGCATGATACCCAATACGGGAAATCAGACGTAGAATATCTGCAGGACATTTAATATTCTCTTTCTAAACGAAGTGTTGTATGCTTGTATGTAAGTTAGAACAAAGGGGAATTACATATGGATTTTATATTCTCATCTGCCAAGCTTAAGAATAAAGATATCGAGATAGTCTGCGGAAAAGACACGCCGAGCGGTGTACGTAAGATCGCAGCTAAAGTCGCAGGCGATATTAAGGCCGTATTTGGAGCAGAACCTGCAGTTGTTAATTCCTCAAAATGCGGATCGCCAATATATGTCGGCCTTGCAGGTGACAAGGTGATCGGGGAACTGGGAATCGACACAGATGACATCATCGGCAAACGTGAAGTATATAAGATCGAAGTCAGGGATTCCGCTCTGGTAATTGCCGGAAGCGATAAAAGAGGTGCCATCTACGGCATGTTCAAGCTGTCTGAGATGCTCGGAGTATCACCGTTCATTGACTGGCTCGACGTTAAGCCGCCTAAGATGAAAGAGTTCATGATTCCTGCTGATTACTGCATGGTCTCCAAAGAGCCTTCCGTTAAGTACAGGGGATTTTTCATCAACGATGAGTGGCCGGCATTCGGCAACTTCTGCATGCATAATTACGGCGGATTTAATGCGAAGATGTATGAACATGTTTTCGAGCTGCTGTTAAGACTTAAGGGCAACTATCTGTGGCCTGCGATGTGGGCGGAGATCTTCCCTGAAGACGGACCGGGACTCGCAAATGCGGAGCTCGCAGATGAGCTGGGTGTAGTCATGGGCATGAGCCATCATGAACCGTGCCTCAGGCAGGGTGAAGAGTATAAGCATTTAAGAGGTCCGAAATCAATTTACGGAGACGCGTGGAATTTCCTCTCGAATGAGAAGGGTATCACGAGATTCTGGGAAGACGGCCTCAAAAGGAGCGGTAAGTTCGAGAATGTTATCACTGTCGGCATGAGAGGTGAGGCTGATACTGCCATCATGGGCAAGGAAGCAACTCTCAAAGATAATATCGACCTGCTCAGAAAAGTCCTGAAAACACAGAATAAACTTATCCGTAAGTACGTTAATAAAGATCTTGATTCAGTGCCGAGGATGCTCGCATTGTATAAGGAGGTCGAGCCGTATTTTTACGGCGATGACAAGACTCCGGGACTCATGGGTGATCCCGAGCTTGACGGCGTCACCCTAATGCTCTGTGACGATAATTTCGGTAATCTCCGTACGGTTCCGACCCCGGAAATGCGTAAGCACAAGGGCGGCTACGGAATGTACTATCACTTCGATTATCACGGTCTGCCGGTATCTTTTGAATGGTTCAATACGTCACATCTGGCCAAAACCTGGGAGCAGATGACGACGGCATATGATTTCGGCATACAGGATCTGTGGATCGTAAATGTCGGTGATATTTTCAGCAATGAATATCCGCTCGCATTTTTCCTGGATCTCGCTTATGATTTCGACCGCTGGGGAACGGCAAATCACGATGCTCCCGTTGAATACACAAAGCTCATTGTGGACAGAGTATTCGGTTCGAATGTTTCAGCATCCGATAAGCGCGCCGTCTGCGATCTCCTGAGAGGATATACGAGGATCACTTCCGCACGCCGCACTGAGGCGATGAATGACCGTGTTTATGACGCATTTAACTATAACGAGACGTTCGATCTTCTTGATGAGATAAATGCGCTGATGAAGAAGTGCAATAAGCTGCGTGATAAGTTCGAAGGAAACACGGAATTCACTTTCTATGAACTCGTATGGCTCCCGCTGACGGCTAATCTCAATGTCCAGAAGATGTGGCTCCTTACAACATTGAATCACGCTTTCTGTAACATGGGCAGTACGTATGCAATGACACTTGCTAAGGAAATAAACGACTGTATCGAATATGACGTGAAGCTGGTCGATGAACTGCATTCAATTCACGGCGGCAAGTGGTACGGTATGGGATTATCCGAACACATCGGTTTTAACAACTGGTGCGAAGAAGAATGCAAATATCCTGTCATAAGCACGTTCAAACCGGGAAACAAGGAACGGCTCGTCGTAAGTGTTAAAGGCTCAGGCCAGAGCACTGAAGGCAAGTTCTGGACAGGACGCGTCCTGCTGATGGATGCATTCCTTGATCCGTCCTGTGATGAGGCTTCTTTGTTCTTAAGCACGGCCTGCGGCAGGAAAGTTAAGTATACAGTCGAAAACTCTTCCAAAGGCTTAAGTTTCTCTTCTGAAGAAGGTGTTATCAAGCCTTATACACTGGCCGAACTTAAGGTTAAGATAGACCGTTCCAAGATTAAGCGCGGTGACTCTTGCGAGTTCTGCGTGCACAGTCCGGATGGCTATGCGGTCGTTAAGGTTCCGTTCAACAGAGCCTCTGATTTTAAGGGCGATAAGGTATATCACTGGACCGGACGTAAGAGTTTCGGTGATGACGTGATCAAGGCTAATATCTTTGACAGGTCGGTCAATAAGAATGCGTTCGGATTGAATTATATATCGATCCCGGCTGACGGATACAGCAGATGTTTCTCATCTCCTTCGTTTGCTTCGTTCGGGATCATCCGCGATTACAGCCGAGGCATGGATGCCATCAAGGCTTATCCTCAGGAAGAGGTATTAGGTGTTAAGAATGCGCCTTATCTGGAATATAAGGTCTCGGTTCCCGTTTCCGGAAAATACGATGTGACCCTGTATACGAATCCGAGCAATCCGTTCGGACGCGAGCCATCGATTCTGGTCGGCATCAGCGTTAACGGCGGAAAGGTTAAGAAGGTCAATATGATCCCTGAAGGATTTGCGGTAGGTGACGGCAATCCGTACTGGTCACAGGGTGTTCTTGATAATGTGCGCAGGACAACTGTTACTGTTGAACTGAAGGAAGGCGTGAATGAGATAAACATTCATGCCGTAAATCCCAACCTCGTTCTTCAGAAGATCGTTATCTGTGAAGAGGGAGCAAAGATACCGGAGTCTTATCTGGGTCCGAAGCCGACATTCAGATCGTAAAGATCGTCTAATATGATTAACAAAGACTGACTCAAAGGTGACATGGCACTGTTTGAGTCAGTTTATTGCGAGTGCATTATTTTTGCGTTTCTAAGCTGAATAATGCCCGGATTTATGCAATTTGACCCCGATTTGTATATTTTTTGCGCCGGAAGGGGTTTTCGACGCACAAAAAACGCCCACGGGAATATTGGACCGTTTTATTATGACCGTCTTCGGGCATGCAGTATTTTTGGTATTTCGGGTTAATAAAGTTTGATTATTTACAGAATCGTAAAAGCACATTCACGCAGTTAGGTAATTCTGTGTAGTAAACTTTTACTATCAGTAATTATGCAGACAAATCTGTTTATTAATATAAATCATAGATGGTAACAGGAGACGGTGTCTCCGGAGGCGGATATGACAAGGCAGGACGACGTTTTTAAGAAAATAGCAGAATCGTTGCTGGTTGACTATTCCAGTGTTTATTATGTAAATGCAGCTACCAATGAATACTTTTGGTATTCTGTAAATCCCGAATTTCATTCCCTGAACATTGAGCAGGGCGGGGACGATTTCTTCAAAAACATTATCCGCGACTGTAAGAAGGTCATCTATGAAGAAGACCAGCACATTTTCCTTGAGGATATCCAGAAAGAAAACCTTTTGAGTGCCATGAAGAAGGGCAGTATGCAGAGCATTGAGTACCGCCTTATGCTCAGCGGGGTTCCCACATGGCATTCCCTCAGAATGATCCGTGGTCTGGATGACGATTCTGATTATTTTATCCTTGGTGTAATTAATATCGATAAGGAAGTCCGCCGCAGGGAACTTGAGAAAGAACTGGCACGCCAGAAGGATGTCTATAACCAGATCACAACTAGTCTGGCAGAACAGTACGATACCCTGTATTACATCGATGTTGAGACCGGCAAGTATGTTGAGATCTCATCAAATGACGATTATAAGAAACTGAATGTTCCTGCGACCGGCAGCGATTTCTTTGCAGAGAGCCGAAGGAGCATTCGTAAATATGTGCATCCTGAGGATATGGATGCAATTACCAAACTGCATTATAAGGATGCAATGCTCGCTAATCTGAAACACAGAAACTCTTATTCTGTTTCATACCGTCTGGTCGTCAATGAGCAGGTCAAGCACATCAGACATACGGAAATCATGTCCAGTGACAAGAAGCATCTCATCGTCTGTGTCGAGAATATCGATGATGAGGTTAAGGCCAATCTGGAATTGGAAGAAAATAAGCAGAAGGGTCTTACTTATACACAGATAGCAGAGAGCCTGGCATCACACTATGACCTTATCTATTACGTTGATGTTCAGAATGAACATTATCTTGAATTTGCCACGCATAAGCTCTATGGCGAACTTGAGATCCAGGAAGAGGGCGAAAATTTCTTCGATGTAGCAGACAGGAATGCCGACAGAGTAATCTATCCTGCTGACCGTGAAAGACTTAAGATGTTCCTTAATAAGGATAATCTTATTTCCCAGCTCGAGAGTAACCGCCAGCTGATACAGGACTACCGCATGGCGGTCGGAAACGGTGATCCCCAGTTTACGAGAATGACTGTCAGCTGGTCTTCTGATAAGACACATTTCATCATCTGCATTGAGAACCGCGAAGAGTATGTCAGGAAAGAGAATGAGCATATCCAGGCTCTTAACAAGGCAAATGAGATTGCCCGCCGTGACAGCCTGACAGGTACCAGGAACAAGACTGCATATACCGAGTTCGAGAAAGAACTTCAGGGTAAGATCGATAATAAGACGAACGATCCGTTCGCAGTGGCTATCTGCGATATTAATGACCTGAAGATCATCAATGATACACAGGGCCATAATGCGGGTGATGACCTCATTAAATCAGCGTGCAAACTGATCTGCCGAACATTCTCTCACAGCCCGGTATTCAGGATCGGCGGAGATGAGTTCGCCGTAATAGTCAGCAATCAGGATCTTACCGACTGCGAAGAACTGATAAAGAACTTACGCAAACAGGTCGAGGAAAACATCCGGATAGGTTACGGTCCGGTAGTTGCAGTGGGTATTGCAGAGTTCAAACCCGGGATCGATTCTCAGTTTGAAGATGTCTTTAAGCGCGCCGACGGCCGCATGTATGAGAATAAAAAGTACCTCAAGGAAGCAAAGCTCCTGCGTGAGAGCCATTTCCTGAAGGAAGAGGCTGCCGTTAAGACAATCTCGGATGACAGGAGAAGGATGCTCGATGCACTGTTCAAGTCCTATGAGGTTGTAGCTGACGGAACATACGTCTATGTGTGTGACATGAAGTATGACTTCTCCAAGTGGTCGAAGAATGCGGTGGATATGTACGGTCTTCCTTCCGAGTACATGTATGGTGCAGGAGATATCTGGGAAGATTTCATCCATCCGGACGATAGAGAGAATTACCACAAGGGAATTGATGAGATATTCGCCGGTAACTCTGCCGGACATGATATGCAGTACCGTGCAAGAAAGACCGACGGCCAGTATGATGTCTGCACCTGCAGAGGTGTTGTTATCAGAGATATTACGGGTGAGCTTGACTATTTTGTCGGCACCATCAGGAGCCACGGATCACAGGGCCATATCGACACACTAACCGGTCTGCGCAACCAGTACGGTTTCTTCGAAGACCTTGACGGCTGTATCAAGAGAAAGGCTGAGATCTATGTTCTCATATTTGGTATCAGCAAATTCTCCGAGATAAATGAAGTTTACGGTTATCATTTCGGCAACCGCGTCCTTCAGCTGTTCTCCAGAAAGGTTTACGAGACCACAGGCAACAAGGGAACGTGCTACAGACTGGACGGTACCAAGTTCGCGGTAATTACGAGCTCGCTCATGTATGATGAGATCGAGGCAAAATATAAGGCGTTCCGTGAGTATTTCCGTGAAGTATTCCAGGTGGACGATAAGAGGATCCTGCTGGAAGTAAACAGCGGCGCACTGAAGGTCGATAATTTCAACTTCGATTCGCAGACGGTATATGCATGTGTTAATTTTGCTTATGTTGAATCAAAGGCACGTCACCAGGGCGACATGATCCTGTTCCATAACGATCTTAATGAGGACAACAGACAGCGTATCGAGAAGCTCCATGCTATCCGCGCTTCCATCATGCACGGATACAGAGGATTCTATCTCATGTATCAGCCTGTCGTTGATGCCAAGACCGAAGAGCTTATCGGAGCCGAAGCGCTGCTCCGCTGGAAGAATGATACATACGGTGTCGTTCCTCCGGATCAGTTCGTTCCGCTCCTCGAATCCGATCCGCTGTTCCCTGAACTCGGTGAATGGATCATCAAGGAAGCCATAGCAACGGCGAAGAAGATCCTTAAGAAGAATCCGAAGTTCCTGATGAATATCAATCTCTCGTATACCCAGCTCGAGAAGCCTAATTTTGTCGACATGGTCTTCAAGATCTTAGATGACATGAGATTCCCACCTGAGCATATCTGCTTTGAGGTTACGGAGAGATGCAGACTCCTTGATATCGAGCTTCTTAAGAATGTCATTGCAAGCCTTAAGGCGAGAGGCATCGTGATCGCGCTTGACGATTTCGGAACCGGTTTCTCGTCTGTCGGTATCGTAAGGGAACTGCCTTTCGATATCATCAAGATAGACCGCGAATTCGTAAGGAAGATCGAAGAGAATTCCGTAGACAGGGAACTCGTTAAATACATCTCCGGACTGGCATCGCTCTTCGGCGCGAAGGTCTGCGTGGAAGGTATTGAGACCGCAGGAATGAAGACGATCCTCCAGGAATTCCACGTTGAGAGTTTCCAGGGTTACTATTACGCCAAGCCTCTGGAACTGGAGCAGTTCTATAAGTGGGGAGAGAAATAAGACAACAGTAACAGACATTAGAACACCACGCATAAGAGATATACGGGGGGTGATACTATGAGAGAAAAGTCAGCTGATACCAAACTGTTGACAGGTTTGTTTTTTAAGCTATTGCCGTATCAGATATTGCTGATCGTCATAAGTGCGCTAAACGGAATCATTGACAGTGTCTATGCCAGTAACATGATCGGTGAGACAGCAATGAGCGCGATCGGTCTTTATGGCCCGATCAATCATCTCCTTTATGCAGCCAGCATGATGTTCGTCAGCGGTTCGCAGATGCTCTATGGCCAGTATCTTGCTCGTGACCGTAAACACATCAACAGCATATTCACTGTAAATATTATTATTGCGCTCGGACTCTCGGTGCTCACATCTCTTATTCTGGTCATCGGAGCGCTTACGGGCGCAACACGTGTCCTGGTATCTTCCGAACCGGATCTTCTGATGCTCAATCAGTACATTCTCGGTCAGGCCATAGGCATTCCAGCACTCGTTGTGGGACAGCAGCTCTTTGCGTTCCTGTCACTCGAGAATCAGACGAAGAGAACAATGGTTGCGAGCATTTCATGCTTTATCGTAAATGCCGTATTGAACCACCTGTTAGTAGTATGGATCCCAATGGGAATATTCGGCATCGGATTAAGCTCATCCATTGCTTCATGGGTATTCCTCGCCATCCTCGGACTCTACTATATTCAGGGTAAGAGTGAATGGAAATTCGAGATCAAGGCATGCGTTTGGAAAGATGCTCTCGATATCGCTAAACTCGGTTATCCGGGTGCCATCTCCAGATTCGTCGAGATGTTCCGCTGCCTGGTCATCAACTTCCTCATTCTCGAATATGTAGGCGCAGTAGGCATCTCGGCCTTCGCGGCATCCAATTCGCTCCTTGCGGTTATCTGGGCAATTCCGTTCGGTATGATGGCTGTTGCGAGAATGCTGTTCAGTATCAGCATAGGTGAGCAGGACAGACGCTCTCTTGTTGATGTCATGAAGATAATCCTCACGAAATGCATGCTCATCATGATCGGCATCGTTGCGCTTCTCGTGATCTTTGCGGAGCCTCTGACGCTGATCTTCTATAAGGACAGATCGAGCGACGTCTATATGATGACTGTAATGGGATTCAGGATACTGCCTCTGTGTATGCCGTGGTCACTCATCAGCTTGCACTTCTCGTGTTTCTCCCAGACTGCGGAACGCAAGAAACTCGCGCTGGTGCTTCCCATCGTCGACGGCGCTGTAGGCGTTACTGCATGCAGTTTTATTCTCATTCCGATACTTAAGCTCAACGGCCTTTATGTAGCCAATATCTGCAACGGTATTATCTGCTTCATTATTGTTGTCATAGCTTCCATTATCGAGCGGAAGAAGTTCCCGACGAGCCTTGAGGCGCTCATGGCTATTCCTGAGACTATCGGTGTAAAAGAAGATGACCGTATCGATATCACGGTTAGAAGCATCGATGAAGTAGTGAATGTCTCGCAGCAGGTAATCGATTTCTGCGAGAAGAAGGGATTCGATTCCAGAAGATCTTATTTCGCAGGTCTGTGCCTCGAAGAGATGACCGGAAACGTTGTAGAGCACGGTTTTACAACTGATAACAAACCTCACTCTGTTGATATCCGTGTCATTATAAAGGACGATAATCTTATTCTCCGTATCCGTGATAATTGCAAGGCATTCGATCCTTCTGAGAGAGCCAAGGTAATGGATGCGGATAAGAGCGGTAAGAACATCGGTATCCAGTTAGTCTATAAGATCGCCGAGAAGGTAGAGTATCAGAATCTCCTCGGAATGAACGTACTTACGATTAAGCTCTGATATAACAGGTTATTACGATGAGAGATGTAAGACGTTGCGTCTTGCCGTACGTATAACTATCACAATATAAACGATGAACAGTATGATCGCTACCGCGATACCTATCGGGTAGCCTTCATGCGTGTTCAGGTGAAGTCCCTCTTTTGCAACCAGAATATATGTTGTTGATACTGCTGACATGAATGTGGCAGGAATTGCCGTAAGGAAAGATGCGACCAGTTTCTTATTATTCCTGATGAGATAGTATGTAGCGACCCACAGAGCGATCATGGCAAGAGTCTGGTTGCTCCATGAGAAATATCTCCACAGGACATTGAAATCGAGCTGTGTAAGAACGGCGCTTACTGCGAGCAGAGGGATGGTAATGAGAAGTCTCGAACGGATCTTTTTCTGGTCTAATTTAGTCCATTCTGCGAGGATGAGTCTGGCACTTCTGAATGCGGTGTCGCCTGATGTAATAGGGCAGACTACAACTCCGATGATCGCGAGTATTCCTCCGGCTCTGCCTAACATTCCAGTGCTGATCTCATATACGACACCTGACTGTCCGGAACCGGTCAGTGCCTCCTGGAGGATCTGTGTGCCGCCGTAAAAAGCAACTCCTGCAGCGGCCCAGATCAGTGCAATTACCGATTCGAGGATCATGGCGCCATAGAAGACTTTGCGGCCGGCCTTCTCACTCCTGATGCATTTAGACATCATGGGTGACTGTGTTGCGTGGAATCCGGAGATGGCGCCGCAGGCTACTGTTACGAACATGAACGGCCAGACCGGCAGACCTTCTGGATGCAGGTTTTCGAGAGTGATCTCAGGAATGCTGTACTGAGGCAGAAAGATTATTCCGCCCGCGATCGACAGCGCCATTACGATCAGTATCACACCGAATATCGGGTAGAGTTTGCCGATGATCTTATCGATCGGAAGGAGCGTTGCCAGGATGTAATACAGAAGGATCACGATGATCCAGAATGTGTTGCCGAGAGCAGCCGGCGTGAGACTCGAGATAAGTGATGCGGGGCTCGTGACAAAGACAGTGCCCGTTAAGAGCAACAGCAGTATCGAGAAGATACGCATGATATACAGAGCTGGCTTACCGAGATAGATACCTGACAGTTCTGCTATCGATGCGCCGTCGTGGCGCTCGGAGATCATTCCGCACATATAGTCGTGAACGGCTCCGCCCAATATCGAACCGAATACGATCCACAGGAAGACCACAGGACCGAAGCATGCGCCCATCAGCGCTCCGAAGATCGGTCCTGTTCCGGCGATGTTCAGCAGCTGGATAAGAAGTGCTTTCCATGTTCTGATAGGGACACAGTCGACACCGTCATTTATTGCTATGGCGGGAGTTTTTCTGTCATCCGGCCCGAAAACTTTCTCGGCCAGACGCCCGTAAGTGAAATATCCTATGACCAGAACTGCCAGTGCAATGAGAAATGAGATCATGACCGTTCACGCTTTCTGTTTAATCTTCCGAACTCCAGGACGGCTGTACCGGTTCAATGATGAGACCTTCAGCTTTAACGACAACCTGATATTTGTCTTCGTAGATTATCTCGCCCGGATCATTGGTATAGACGAGAAAATACGGGTGATGGTATCTCTCGAGGAGCCATAGGGCAGGGCGGATCATCTTCATCATCTCTTC
>JAEEGL012508128.1_pt1 | contig 13639 bp, 10 predicted proteins | sample 9134231 | NCBI WGS metagenome assembly JAEEGL01 (sample SAMN16246548, study PRJNA631951) | gut metagenome | biome: gut microbiome; feature: rumen; material: fiber-attached | host: Bos | place: Iran: Karaj | collected 2018-10
ATAGATTAGAAAACTTTATTGATAAAGCTGAGAATATTAATTTTCAAATTAATGAAATAGGTGTTTCTTTAAAACTATCAGATTTAAACGATGAATTAGCTGAAATTAGAGCTAATGTAACAATTAGTTATAATACAGATGCTGTTATAAAAGAAATTTTAGAAATTAATGTTGAAAAATCTGGTACTAGTTCAAACAACAAAGGAATTACTTTATTTCAAAAATATCCTGACGATGGTAGCTATATTTCTGCTTTTCCACCAGTTTTAGAATAAAAAAATAGGAGAGTGACCAATGAAAACTTCTTCGAAGATTACTGTTCAAGAAGATTTATTAAAAATTAGCATTGATGTTTTCGAAGCCGTATGGGGTTATTTGCTTTATGACAATATCAGTATTTTAGCTGATTCTAAAAGCAATATTCTAAGACTTTATTCTTTTGCGACAGGAAAAGAACAGACTTCTACAGATATTTCAAAAGATAATCTTGAAGAACTTTCTAAAAATCCTACTATAGAACTGAATTATTCATTGGGTGACAACAACACCGCTATTTTTAAAAAAGAAGCCATAGATGTAACTGGTAAGTTTATTGAAGCTATCGAAGCTCAGTTCAAAGGCAGAATATCTACTGCCATAGAATGTTATAAAGCCGTTTTAGAAGCTAATCCGAATAACTATAGAGCTTTTGGTTTGCTAGGTCGTTGTTTTAGAAATGAAGGAAAAAACGACGATGCTTACGAATGCTATAAAAAGGCTATTGAATTAGCCCCAAACTCTCCTGAAGCCTATTGTAACTTAGGTGTTCTTTTCCAAAAAGAAGGAGATGAAGAAAAAGCTCAAGCAGCTTACCTACAGGCTATTGAATTGGATAATTTTTATTGTAATGCTTTGGTTAAAAGAGCTGCTTGGTTATTGAAAAATAATCCTGATGATTATGAGTTAAAACTATATAATTTAAGACTTTCAGCGGTTCATCAAGATGTTACTTCTGCTCAGACTCATTTAAAGAATTATTATGAATTAATGAGTTTTGATAGAATTGCCTATTCAGATAAAGAAACCGCTTTATTTGGTGATTTTGCAGATTATAAACTTCAAAAGAAGTTAAAGATTATTGAAAGCTGTATTAATAATGGAGCTTATGCAGCTGCTTTGAATAATATGAAAGAAGTTCTTGAATCAACAAAAGGAACTTCTGCAGAAAACAAAGTTGCTGGCTGGTGTAATAGTAGAGCTAAACGTTCTTCTAAGCGTTTGGGTGATAAATTAGATTTTGATGTTTGGAAAGCTTTTAATAATATAGCTGAAACAACTCCAACAGAAGAAGATATGTCTAAGCAAGCTGAAGAAGCTTCTAGAAAAGAAGCTTTGGAAGAAGCAATGAAATTCGACAGAAAAGCTGCTGAGGCTGCAAGTAAGGCTGCTATAGCAGAAATGGAAAACAAAATTTCTGAAGATGGCGATTATGCTCAGCCTATTGCTGGACCTATCGAAAAAGAAGTAACTGAAGATGAAAGGGATGAAGCTCTTGCAGAACAGTCACTTTTAGGTGGAGAAGAGGATGTTCCCGCTCCAGATTCTGTCACAGTTTCAGAAGAACCAATGATGACAAGAGTTGAAGAGGTTCCTGCACCTAAACCAGTAACTCCAAAGCCAACACCAGAACCAACACCAGAGCCAGAATCTGATTCTGAAGTTGATTCTGATTCTGAAGTTGATTTAATGGCGAGTATAGATGATGTACCTCCACCACCACCAATTTCAGAAGAATCTATGTTGACTGGCGTTGATGATATTCCTGCACCTGGGCCAGCAACTCCAGAACCCGTATTGGAACCACCTTCTACAGATAATTTAATGGCTGGCACAGACAATGTACCACCTCCACCTCCTATTCCTGAAGAGCCTAAATTAGTTCAGGTTAATGAGGTTTCTAAGCCAATTGCTTCGGAACCAGCGTTAAAACCAATTTCAACAGATGATTTAATGGCTGGTGTTGATGATGTACCTCCGCCACCACCAATTTCGGAAGAATCTATGTTGACTGGCGTTGATGATATTCCTGCACCTAAGCCAGCAGGTTCGATGTCTTTTAAAGAACCTCCTGTAAAACCAGTTTCTACTGATGATTTGATGGCTGGTATAGACAATACTCCAGCACCTGGTTTAAAACCGATGTCAACTGCAGAGCTGATGTCGGAAGCAAGTACCACTGATATTACTGAACCAGAAAGTTCTTTAAAACCAAAATCAACTGCTGAATTGCTCTCTGAAGCAAAAGATATGAACAATTCAGTGGAAGAAACTGAACCCTTGTTGAAACCAAAATCAACCGCAGAATTGATGGCAGAAGCAAAAGATATGAATGGCTCAGTAGATGAACCTGAAACTTTATTGAAACCTATGTCTACTGCAGAATTGATGGCACAGGCAAATAATATAGATATTTCTGTTCCTCCTTCGGAAGAAACTGCTTCTTATTTACAACCAAAATCAACTGCTGAATTAATGGCAGAAGCAAAAAATGTTGTTTTGCCACCAGAACCTGTATTGGATTCTCAGCCAGAAGAAAAGGCTAAAAACGCAGATAATAATGTTTCTTTAAATAAAGATTATAAATCACCTGTTAAAGGTGTTAATCCTGTTACTATTCAAGAATTCTTTATGTTGGTTCTTGTTGAAGTTATGAGAGACGGCGTTATTGAAGACGCAGAAAAGAGATTCTTGGAAAATCTTAAGAAATTCTTGAAAATATCTGATGAAGATTATAACAAAATGTATAATCACGTGCTTAAGCAGATTGCATTAAAAGGCAAGTTAGATAAGGGTGAAAGCGGAAAGTTTAATCCCAAGAGGGTTTTCAGAAATCTGTGTAAAGCTGCTTTAAGAGACGGTGTTTTACAGGATTCTGAAAAGAAAATACTTATTGCTGCCAGCAAATTATTCAAAATTTCTGAAAAAGAATTTAAAACCATGCTTCTAGAGGCTAAAAAATGAATAGATTGATTCGTTGTCTTTCTATTGTTTTGTTAACTGTATTTTTATCTTTTTCTATAACTGAAATATATGCGGAAACTATTCAGATTCCTCAGTGGTACAGCTTGAAGGCATCTTTAAATAAACCGCCTGAAGTTGGTAAAATTGTGGAATTAAATGTGGAATTACAGTCTATTATTGGAGATTTAGACAATATTAGCGTTAGATTGATTCTTCCTGACGGCTGGACAGTTGATAAAAATACAAAAGAATTGAAAAAAATCGAATCAGGCAAAATAGAAAATATTAAGTTTTCTGTTTTACCTAAAACAGAACTATCTCAGGGTTCTATAGTTGTTGAAGCTGTTTTTGATATACCAAAATCCAGCATTAATAAAGCTATAGATAAATTAACAACAGATAAAAATATGGCAGAAAGCCTTAAAAATAGTGTTAATTCTTGGCCTAATCCCACAAAAAGGTATACAGATACTTCTTTTGCTATATTTCCAGAAGAATCTTTTTATCCGCTTTCTGGAGATATGTGGGTAACATATGCTGATAATCTTGCTCCAGATATTGGTTTTAAAGGACCTGTTTATTACGATGATTCTTTGATAAGTGTTCATCAGGCTCAGACTGATGTTGAAATGTATAATAAATTAAAAGAATTATTAAAATCTGATGCAAGTTTAGCAGATAAGCTGTCTGAAACAGGTATAGACTTGAATAAAAAGCATTTTGATTATATGAATGGTTTATATGTATTAGCTGTAGACGCATGGAAAAATAACGATTTTCAGACTTCTTTAGATTTTATAGAATTGTTGGAAAAGGAATCTACAGAGTTAAAAAAGAATTATGTTGATTATTTAAAAATTGCTACAGGTAATATGAGGGCTTTGGTTTTTTGGAAGCAAGGCCAGAAACGCCTTGCAGAAGAAGCTTTTAAGAAAGCTTTTTATCAAAATCGTAAGCATAAACTTCAAAGATATATTTTACGTAACTTAGGTTTATTAATGTATGCTTCAAAAGATAAATCAACAGCCCAACAAATGTTCTCATTAGCTAAGAATATGAAAGAGGGTTACACTCTTTTAGACAAAGAGTTAGAATTGCTTAAAAAGTAATGATGAATATTAGTTTATAAGCAGTTTTTATTTTTATATTTAATAATGAGCGATTTGATAGCAGAACTAAAATCTAGTGAACCATCAGTTGTTTGTGCTGCTATAGATGCTTTAGAGACAGTAGACCCAGAAGCTCTTAAAACCAATATTGTTGATCTGCTTCTTAATAGTAATGTTTGGGTTCGTTCTAGAGCTGCAAGAGCAATGTGTCGCTGGGATAGGTCAGAAGCAATACGTTATCTTGCAGAAATGCTTTTTTCAAAAAACAAAACAGAACGTGATGCCGCTTTAAATCATTCTCTTTTTTTCCCTTTTAATCAGATTGAAGCATTATTGCTTAAATATCTAACAGTAGAAAATGAGCCTGATATGATTCAAAAAGCTGGTTTGGTTTTTATGGCTAATCCAGATATAAAAACAGCTTTTCGTCTTTATGAAGCTCAAAATGCAACAAGAGGTCTTCGTTCAGATCTTATAAACAGTATATTAATGGGAGTTTTGGGTTCTCTTTATAAAGCTGAGTTAGAAAAGGATGTACCACTCATTCTTTTGAAGAAGATTAAGCTTGCTTATGAAGAAAAACGCAAAAAAATATATATAAAACATTTTTCTGCTTTGCTCAGTTCTGAGGAGGCAGAAATAAGATTGAACGCAGCTATTAAGCTTTGTGATCTTCTCAGGACCAATATTTGTGATGTTAGTTTCATTATTAAAGAATTTTTAGTATCAGAAAAAGACGAAAATGTTGCTAATAAAGTCAGACAGTATTTAGAGTCTTTTTCTATAAATATTGATTCTAAAAAAATAGAAAACCCAGAGCAGAGAAAAATACTTTATGCTTCGGTAACCAAAGATAATTATTCGCAGATTATTTCACCTCTTTTGCCGGATTTGAAAAAGATGGAAAACTCTGAACAAATATTAATACTTCATTTTATAGAAGAATATGGCAGTAAGGAAGATGCCAAATATGCTTTAAGTCTTTTAGATTCTGGTGAAGATTCTGTTAAGCAGGCTGTAATAGAAGCTGTCTGCAAAGTAGATCAAGATGCTTTGCAACCATATTTGCCAGAATTAATTAAAAGCGAATCAGATACCGTTAAAATTTCTGCTATAAATGCTTATTCTTTGGTAGATAAGACACAGGCTTTATTAGTCTTAGAAAGAATGATGAATTCTGTTAAAAATCAGCAAAGAAAGAATGCTTTATTTTGTTTGCAGAACTTAGATTTTGCTTCTGTTGGTGATATTTTGATTTCTTCGTTAAAAAGGGAAAAAGATAAAGAAATTAGAGTTGAGCTGTTATCGGTTTTATATGATAATGCTAATGAAGAAATTTTTTATGATTTATACTTTCAATACAAAAATATGAAAAAAGAAGAGCAGGAAACTTTTGAACCATTTTTGACAAATTTGTCAGATAAACTAGCTTTGCAAAAATCTGGAATAAATTCCCAATACTATTGGGATGAAGCAGAATCTCGTTGGAATGAAGAAAGAAATATAATAAAACAAAGAGAAGCTTACCGTCTTGAAAGAGTTCAGTTATTGCGTGATGATAATCATGATGAAAAGATAGCACTATTGAAGTTTACTTTTGTCTGTCATTCTATAGGATTTTTGATTACGCTAATAATTTGGTTTGGTTTTATGGCTCCAAATGCCTGGATAAAAAACAATAATAACGACAAAGTTTTGGTTAATAAGGTTGAAAATCAGGAATTATTCCCTACAGAGCCGATTTCTATAAAGGGTGTTGTTGAAGACGTAAGTAATCAGCATAGGCAGGCTATGTTGACAGATGAAAGTGGTAAAAAATATCTGCTTATTTTTAACGAAGGCGATGTACTGCCAGAAAAGGGAAAAGATTTTTCAGCTCAGGTATTTGTTGAAGATTATTCTGATTCTGTATATACAGCGGAAGTATTGGTTATTTTTTAGTTTTTAATAATATATAATTACTGTACATAATTTTGTTTGACATGCAATTTCTTTTAAAGTAAAATTTGCCTATGGCAAAAATAGTTATAAATGAAGAAAAAAATAATGATGTCTGCATCTTACGCCCTTGTGGTTATGTTGACGAAAAGGGTGGGGCTGCTCTTTGCGAAGCTGCAGAGAATGCATTAAATGAAGGTTTTCAGAAAATTTTAATAAATTTTTCTGAATCTCCAGTAATAAATTCTCAAGGAATAGCTCAGATTATTGAATTAGCAGAAATAATCGTTGATGAAAAAGGCGGAGTTCTTGCTTATTGTGGTTTAAGTGAACTTTCAATTAGCGTATTTAAGATGGTTGGCCTTCTTCAGATGGGCGATTTATACACGGATGAAAAAGAGGCCTTAGGCTATCTAGCCAGTTAGCCGATAAATCATTATAATAGTACATAAGTATAGAAGACAAGGAGGTCTATATGCTAGCAGGTGTAAGCGGAAATAGTTTACATTCAAATCTATTACGCGCTGACGTTGCAACCAACAAATCGCTAGAACGTATTTCCAGTGGCAAAAAAATTAATCATGCCAGTGAAAATCCGGTTGGAAGTGCAATGTTGTCAGCATTCGATTCCCAGAGTCGTGCGTTGGCACAGTTGATGTCGAATCAGCAAAGTCAGGCATCAGTTTTACAAACTGCGTCAAGCTCGCTCACAACTACTTCTAACATTTTGCAGGGTATCAATAGTCTTGCTTTGCAAGCATCGAATGGAACCCTAACCGATTCGGACAGGGCTATGATTCAGCAACAGATTAATCAGCTTTCTTCCCAGATTAATATGAGTGCAAATCAGGCTCAGTATAATGGTCAGAATCTATTAGACGGTTCTTTCAGCACTACTCTTCAAAATGGTGAAAAATTTGCAATAGACTCTATGACAGCAGATGCTTTGGGTCTTAATAAGCTTTCTGTTGCGACACAGGGTGATGCAATGTCTGCTTCTGATTTAGCAAAATCTGCATTAAACAAGGTGGTTTCAACGCAGAGTAGCTTAGGAGCTGCAATTAGTGGCATTAATTCTAATATTGCAAATTTAGGAACCCAGTATATGAACGCTGTTTCAGCTCAATCTCAGATTGGCGACGTTGATATGGCTGGTGAGATAATGAATCTTACATTGTCTCAAATTCAATCTCAAGCTACATTAAAGGTTTACAGTATGAACGAGAATACTCGTTCTAATGTTTTAAATTTACTTAAAGAATGACTTTAAAACAATGCAATCATAATCGTGGTTTCACGATTATGATTGCTCTTATTATAGGTACCGTTTTATTAGTGCTTTCAGTAGTTCTTTATACTTTTGTTAGTCGCCAATATACTGGAATGCATATAATAGTAAACGGAGAAATTGCCCATTTTTTAGCTGAAACAGGTATAAATACTACAATTGGTACTATCAGAGAGAGGATAGGAAACAATCTTAATTCTGGAACAAAAGCTTTTGAAAAGCTTAAAGATATATTTTTAAATAGTAAATCTTTAGATAATATTTGTATAAATGATATTTTAGGTGACAGTTGGAACTCAGAATTAAAGAAATTTTCATCAGAAGTAGATAAAACAGCATCAATAGAAGTTAATGTATATTTAAAAGATTTTAAGCCTATTGAGACAAACCCAGGAGTATGGTGTGATTCAAAAGCCGTCAACGGATGGTTGGTTATTGAATCTGTAGGTGAATATAAGGGATCTGAACGCAAAATAAAAATTAAGCGTGCGATGAATGTTTTTAATATGGTTCCTGGGGTTATGAGTAAGTTTACTTTGTATTTGAATAATAGTACGAAAAAAAATGAGAATGATTATAATTTAATACGTAATGATTATAAAGGTATGATTACAGATGGCCCTCAGCCATTGATTTTATATAATCATGCTACTCCTGAATACCCTTTTGAACCTGGCAATATTGCTGATATTCTAAAAGAAGAAAAAGAATCAGATGTTTGGAAACAGCGTGGTTGGATATGGTTAAAAGGCAATAAAACACGTTTGAATTTATGTTCTGGAGCTGGTGATTTAGGTGAGATTTTTCATTTTTATGATGTAAGCAATCCGAATGTTTTTACTCCGGTACGTTTTGCCACACCAGTTCAAAGCCTTCCCGATTCGTTTTTTAAACCTATAACTCTTCCATGGGATAAAAGTAATGAATCTGTAAAAAATACTCCCTATCGTTTTTGGCATAGTTTTGTATTAGATAGTTTTCACGATAGAAGTAAAAGAATGCAAAGTGATGCCATGTATGAAGGGGATGTTCTTTCCGCTAAAGAACGAAATTATTATGGGGCTAAATCTTCTGTTCTTCATTTGTTTGGAGATGCAAGACAGGGTTATCAATCAAGAACAAGGGTAATAGGACCTGTTTATTCTGCTTTTGTACGCTTTGCCAATCTAGAAGTTAAACCTGAAGAAGCAGAAGTAAAAGAAATATTTGAAAATCAGGATCCAAAACCTATTTATCTACTTCGTTCTATTCCAGAAGAAAGTTATAATAATTCTTTAGACATTAAAGATTTTATGTGGCGAAGAGTAGGTGGACCTCTTTTAAAAATAGGTATGCTTTTTAAAAGATATGAAGAATACGCAAATTTAATGAGTTGTATCGTAGAAATGCCTTATGTGGAATCCTATAATACGATGCAGGATGTATACGATAAAAAGGTAAATAGAACATTTCCAACTATTAAGAAAGTTTTAAATATGGATAATGAGGGTGAAAGCCTTATTTCTAGAGACAATAATGTCTTTTATAAAGGGAAACCGGCTATAGAAGACTCTATTAAAATTATAAGACAAAGAGTTCAAGATGTTGTAACTGGACCAGCAGATTTTTGGAAAAAGTATCTTAACGAAAATGGTGAATTAGAGCTTAATAATGTTGTAGTTATAAAAAATACTGCAAGAGAAGAATTTACTATTCCTCCAGTGGGGAGTCCTCAGCCTCTTGTCGTTAAGGGTGGGGGCATTATCTTGTTGGAAAAAGGAAATATAAGCTTAAGAGGTATTTCTTTGGCTGATACTTCTGAGATTCTTACTGTTGCTACGGAAGATGATTGTCGTATAAGATTTGAATCGACAATGACGAATATGGTTGATATTATAGCTCCTAATGCTGAAGTTGATTATGGTTCTAAATTCGAGCTTTTTGGTTCACTCTGTGCTAAAACAATTTATGCAGATCATCGTTTTCAAGGTGGAGTTATTAGATATAGAGCAGCTCAAGATCCTACAAAAAGTAGTTATGATAAGTTTTATAAGATACTTATAGCAAAAAAAGATTCCTATTGGAATGAATAACCTAAATTTGATTTAAAGTTTTAGAAGGGCATAATAATGAAGAATAAAGGGTTGTCGTTAGTAGAAATAACTATATCTATGGCAATATTGATTTTAGTTATGCTTCCTTCTTTTTTAACTTTTTCTTTCGGTAATCAGAATATACAGATGACTGAATCAGAATTTAGGGCTCATAGTGCAGCTCTCGAACTAATGGAGCAAACAATTTCTTTGCCTTTTGATATGTTAAAAGCTGGGTTTTATAGTGAGGATGAAATAAAGAATGGAGCTAAATTTGCTGATACTGAGGTTTTGTATCATCTAAGCTTTGATGAAGATTATAAGCTTAGTATGAATATTGAAGATATTGAAAAAAATAATCGCATATATTTTAAAAAAGTTTCTGTTACTGTTAAATACCCATTAACCAAAAACTCTAATCAGATGAAAAATTTCAACATAAAGGTAATTATTAATAATGATAATATCTAATAAAAGAGCATTTACTTTAGTTGAAATACTTGTTGCTTCTGGGGTTTCTGTTATTTTTCTTGGAATGGTAATAACTTTGTTTATGGGTTTTTCTAGAACTTTTTCTTCTGGAGAAGGCTCGGCAGTTCTTATGCAGGAATGTGCACTATTTGTTGCTAGACTGAGAAATGATATGAATAATGGCGTGAAAACAACAGATGGTAATTTTATAACATTAGATGAAAATCAGATTATGTTTAATGTTTATGATAGTGAAGAAGGAAAGGTAAAACCAGTTATATATACCGCTGTTCCACAAGCTAATGGTTATTATAACATGACAAGACGTATAGCAAATGGGGCTGCTCATAATATTGTTAAAGGTAAAATATCTTCATTTAGCTGGAATTTAATGGAAGAATCGATTCCAACAGGGGCTACTCCAATAAAAAGAATTAGCTTAGAGCTTAATTTAAAAATGGGAACTTCTGATTTAAAAAATAAGTCATTCGATTTTAAAACCACAATTTATCCGGTTCGAGCCAATAAAATGCAATAATTTTTATTATTAATAAATTATGATATAATTCATTCACAGTTTTTTCAGGACTTATTATGAAGAAAAAAGGCTTTACTCTCACAGAAATAATCATATCTACTTTAGTTTTATCTATAATAGCTATTGTTGTTATGTATCTTTTTCAGCGTAGTAATGCCGCTTTTTCTATTACTGTTTGGAAACAGGAAAGAGCTGCTCAGGCAGAAACTTTTTGGAGCCATTTTCGTAAACATATAGAAGAAGCTAGTGATTTACTTGAAATACCTGATAGTCAAATGGGAAAACCTCATCCAGAGGTTAAAAAGATAGAATCAAGGCCAATTTTAGTTCATACTTCTCCTAATACTGTTCAAGGGAAAGAAAATATATTAGCTTGGAATGTTTCTCATCTTGATTTTGATTTCTCTAGCGCAGGTGCTCATAGTAGCTCGTCAACTATTTATTATCTTGTGAAAGATGATAAAAAAGTTTATTTGATAGAGGGCAGAGGCACAAAACCTATTGCAGAATTAGATGATGTCACAGACATTAACTTTGATACCAGGTCTTTAAAATATACTAGCGAAAGATCTTATACTACCATAGTTGGTAAAGATGAATCCGTTCCTATAGAAGAGGTTGCTGGAACACTGTTAGAAATAACCTTAACTATTACTCCTCCTAAGAATTATATTGGGGAAGGCAACAGAATTCCCCATTCAAATAAATTTAAGTTGAATGTTGCTTCTAAAAAAACTAATAATGTTAGTTACCAATGAATAGAAATATTATTACAATTATATTTTCATTATTACCAGCGGTGTTATTGGCTCAAGAAGCTAATAATGCTACTTCTGAACCACAAATTGTTTTAGAAATACCTTCTTCGCCTTTAGGTTGGGTCGTAGCTCTTGTTTTTTTAGTCATTATAATTGTTCTGATTGCTGTTATAATAATGCTTACCAAAAAGAAAATGGATTCGAATTCTCCTTTGAATCCTGAAATAAAAAAAGATGTTGAAGAAGCTTATGCTAGAAAAGTAAAACGAGAGTATCTTGATAAACAGAAATTGCTAGATCAGAAGATTAATCAGGTTAGATTAAGATTTGCTATTGTTATGGGAAGAGTTAAAACTTTGCTTGATACTTTGTCCCCAGATAAACTGTTTAATGCTATTTGTGAGTTGATACAATCTGATGTTGGAGCAAATAGATATATTATTTTCCTTTTGGACAAAGAAAAGCATGAATTGTATCCATTCAGGTGGTTAGGCTATTCCGATCAAATAAAAAAAGTTTTAGTATTGCCTGATAATTTACCTCATATTCTTTGTTATGCTTTGAAGAAGAAACAAAATGTTTTTAAAGCCGACGCAGATTATGATCCTGAATTAGTTAAAATTATTGATAATAAGCCCAATCTGAATACTATGGTAGCTATACCATTGTATACTAGAGATAGAATTTTCGGAGTTATTCATATTGAATCATTTGAAGATGGTCATGATAAGATTGATGATAACGAAGCAAAGTTTTTAATGGCTTTGCCTTCTTTTATTGGTAGTGCTATTACAAACGCAGATATCTTTATGGAAACTCGTGAAGAATTAGAGTCTGCCCGTTTGATTAGTGAAAAAGAAATAGCAGAAAAAAGAAGATTGCACGACATTTTTTCTAGATATACTTCTTCTGAGTTGATTGAAGAATTATTAAAACACCCTGAAAAAGTTGATTTGGGCGGAACTGTTAAGCATGCTTCTATTTTATTCTCTGATATTGCTGGATTTACACATTTCAGTTCGCAACTTTCCCCAAAAGAAGTTGTCGTAGCTATGAACGATTATCTTTCTAGAATGACAGAAGTGGTTTTAAATTATCAAGGAGAAATAGATAAATTTATCGGTGATGCGGTAATGGCAAGATTTGGGGTTTTAAGCGATTTGCCTTACCCTTCTCAAAATGCTATTCAAGCAGCTGTTGCCATGCTTGAAGAATTGAAAAAGCTTAAAGCAGAGTGGGCTCAGCGTGGTATGGATTGCTTTAATATTAGAATAGGTATTGCTACTGGGCCTGTTTTGGCTGGAAATATAGGTTCTACACGTCGTCAGGAATTTACTGTTATGGGTACGACAGTTAACTTAGCTTCTCGTCTTGAAGCATATAATAAGACTCTCGGGACTACATTGGCTATCGATGCCGAAAGCTTTAAATATGCTCCAAAAAGTTTGAATTTTACAATGCACGAAAATCAAACAATTAGAGGGTTAGATACTCCGATAACCCTTTATACATTAAGTTAAAAAAAACTCAGATTAGTATCTGAGTTTTTTTATCTTTTAATTAGACATTGCCAGGTATATTAGGAGATTTCCTTCTTTGCGAGCTTTTAACATACCTAACTGTGTGACTTTTTCCTTGGGCTTTTCTTTTAACAAGCTAATCATAAGAGGATTTTTACTTATTTCCGGATTAGCGTGTAATGATATAGGTTTTTTACATATGATTGGGGTTTTTACACTCCAGAAATCAGATTCGCTATTTCCAAGATTATTGATAGAATAAACCTTGTATTCATTAGCTGCAAGTTTGTCTAATACTGGGTCTAATGATCTGACTGTTGAAGGATAAATGTCATGCATTAAAATTGCTCCGCCAATATAATCACCTTTTGAAATGTGCAACTGACGGTCAACTTCTTTTAATACAGATTTTTCATTTTTGCTATGCCAATCTCTTGTGTCTACAGTCCATAAAACCATGCTCATGCCTGCATCTTTGATGGCGCTAATAACAGTTTTGTTTATTGCTCCATAAGGAGGACGTATGTACTTGGGTTTTTCACCGGTAATTTTTTCAATTAATTTGTTGGTGTTTTCTATTTCGTTCTTTATTGCAGCAGTTTTTAATTTGGAAAGATTCTTATGACTATAGGTATGGTTCCCAACTATGTGACCTTCGTCATGAATTCTTTTTATTAGTTCAGGGTATTTTTTTGCTTGAAGACCTAAAACAAAGAAAGTTGCTTTTACATGACGTTTTTTAAGAATATCCAGGATGTAAGGAGTCGTTAAAGGATGAGGACCATCATCAAAAGTAAGAGCGACTGCACGTTTTTCTAATAATAGTTCTTTGAGCCTGCTTCTACCAAGATTAGTGTCGATGCAAAGCTGATCACTGTTTATTAAATTTTCCTCCATATTTGTGTCAGATGGTGATTCAGTATTGCTTACTGCACTTTTTGTTTC
>JAEEGL013869538.1_pt1 | contig 13639 bp, 2 predicted proteins | sample 9134231 | NCBI WGS metagenome assembly JAEEGL01 (sample SAMN16246548, study PRJNA631951) | gut metagenome | biome: gut microbiome; feature: rumen; material: fiber-attached | host: Bos | place: Iran: Karaj | collected 2018-10
GATTCCGGACGGACGCCGTCCTGATCGTCCGCGTCGTCCCAGACCTTGGTCACTGGGATGTCGATCTTCTCGGGCTCGTGAGTGTTCGTGACGATGAAGCCGGTCGCGACGTCACCGGTCACTTTACCCTCATAGCCTTCGGGTTCTTCCACTTCCACGACTTCGTAGGTGATCTTCACGCCGTCTTTGTACTTGTCGAGTTCGGTCCAGGTGTACGTCCACTGGTTCACCAAGCTCAGCGTGATCGGAGCGCCGTGATCCTGGCCGTTCGCCTTCAGCTGAACCGTGATCGAAGTCGGGCGGATGCCGTCCTGGTTGTTATTGTCAATCCAGATCTTGTTGACGACAATATCGATCTTCTCCGGCTCATGGATGTTCGTGATGGTAAAGCCGTTTTCAAGATCGCCGCCGGAAACCGCTCTGTATCCGTCGGGCACTTCGACTTCCTTGACCTTATACTCGATCTCGATGTATCCGCCGTCATTATCGACAGTGTACTTGTCGAGGCCGGTCCAGGTCTTCGACCAACTATTGGATTCATCGAGCGTCCCAGGATCGCCGTAGGCTTCGTCGCCGGCATACAGCTGCACAGTCACGGAATCCGTACGCAGGCCGTCCTGATTTTCATTGTCTTCCCAGATCTTGGTAACGCTGACGTCGATGACCGGCTTGTTGACGAAGCTGACTGTGATCGGGTCGTCGGAGATGGCGCCCACGGTATTCTCGGAACGTACGAGCACGTACCCGTTCTCATCCTGCTCGACCACTTCGTACCCGATGCCGGTCGGCAGACCGCTGATGCTCTTGGTCTCTCCGTGCTTCAGGGTGAACTCGGCCACGCCGTTTTCAAACGTCACGTCGCCGTAGGTACCGTTTATGGTTTGATCATCCAGCGTGATCGTGAAGGTGAATTCTTTGCTCTTGTCGGCCGCATCCGGGCTTTCCACGGTCTTGGTCACCTGGAACGCGGATGCAACGCGAGCGTACAGATGATACGTATTGGTATCATCGTTCAGGGCTTCACCCTTGTAGCTCAAGATGGTATTTCCGGTTCCGTAAGAGGTACCGGTCACCTCCAGATCGCTCTCGGGCGCCTGCTCTTCCAGCGCGATCAGATCTTTGTCGCGGATCACCCAGTTGTCGGACTCCAGCTCGGCTCCCGCCGGCAGGATATCTTCGCCGGGAAGCTCCGCGATCGGAATGATATGATCATAGGTATTGAACTTGTACAGGAATACCGAATACTCACCACGTTCGATCTTCTTATCCTTGAAGGTGGTGCCTTCGTTCGGCGTCTTTTCGATCAGACGCATCTCCACGCAGGTTTCGGGATCCGGAGTGACCAGATAATCGGCGGAGGCCTGGATTCCGTTCACCATATTCTCGGTTCCGGACGTCGTGTAGTAATTCGGATTGGTCCAGGTATCCTTGCCCGTATAATCCTGGGTAAGCTCGACGTATCCGTTCCCGTCACCCTTATCCAGATAATACTTCACCTGATACTTGGTCGTAACATAGATCTTGACGGTACTGCCGCCGCGGACGTTGTCGAGCTGTCCGCCGACAACGCTGTCCATCCAGTTGTAGCGGTACTTCAGACCGTCTTCGGAACCGCCCTGCTCCGCGTACACCGCGTCGATCATATAATGCTCGGAAGGTTCCGCCTGATCGAATTCGTTGCTGGACATGTACTCGTACAGGTTATCCTCCGTGACGGACTCCGCGATGAACTTGATGTTCAGGTCAGCTGCGTCATCGTTATGATAAGCGAAATACAGCGTGGCGGTCGGGCCGGCGGGTTCGTCCCCGGATTCGTCTGCAGGATCGCCCTTCGTATTGCTCATCAGGTAGACATCGACACCGGGACGGACGCTCAGGACTCTGAAGCGAACGGTAGTGCTGCTTCCGTCTTCGCCGGGCACCCAGAGCTCGCCGTCTTTATAGATCTCGATATTGATGCTGCCGAGCCACCGCTCCTTGGGATCGATCCTGCCGTCGCCGGCATTCTGCAGGTCCTTGAAGTCGGAGGCGCCGACGATCATCTGGTTGGGATCGTTGGCGGTGACCGCCGTGGAATAACCGCGCACCGCGAAGACCGGATAAACGTGCAGCACGCCGTCGACGACACTGTCTTTAATATCGTCGTAAGTGATCAGGTTGCCGATCTCGGGGTTGCAGTCGCCAAGCAGACCGTACTTTTCCTGGACCTCGCGCTTGACGGAAGCCACATTGGCCAGGTCATCGTAATCGTACAGGTTCGCGGAATCGTCGAGACCAAGGTAACCTGCCTTGGCAGGATCGGTAGTCCAGCCGACGAAGATATAATCGACGTCGTCAACGGTCTCATCGCCATCCTGCGTCAGCGTGAAGCTGTCCTGAGGTTTCTTCTCGGTGTGGTCCACTTCTCCGTCGGCAGTATGGTACGTGACCTGGAAGGTCGCGTCAACGGCCGGGCGGCGATAGATCTCTACCTCGATACGATCTTCTTTAACCACCGTATCGAAGGTCATAACCGCTTTGGTATATTCGTAGTGTCCGGTGCCTATATTCAGTACGCCCAGATTATACGAACCGAGGCCGAGCCAGGCATCCGTCTTGCCGCCGCGCATGTAGAACGTACCTTCGGTCGTGCCGGGGAAGAAGTTGGTCTCCGCCGGCTTGGAGCCATAGATGCCGTAGCTGTGTGCTTTGATGTAAAGGTAATTGCCCTGTCTGCCCAGAGGCTCTACCCATTCGTACTTTCTTTGCGAAGTGGTCTCGGACTTTTTGGTGCCGATGGCATTCGCGGAGATGCCCTGTGCCCAGATGATCGTATCGTCTTCCGGATCGAAGTAGGCGAAAGGCTTCTTGACATATTCGGAAGTGCCGAGGCGATATTTGTACTTCGTATCGCTGTCAAGATCGGTGTCACGGGTATCCAGCGTGCTGTAGCTGTCGAGCACGTAGACCGCCGGCACCTGAACAGTATAGGAATAGGAAGAATTGTACCATGTAGAATCTGCGAACGGGTACGCAAGGATCCTTCTGACTCCGTTGTCGTTGTACACGATCAGGATCTCGTCTCCGGCGTTGATATCCGTGACGTTGTTGACCTTGTAATACCTGTACAGATCGGTTCCGTACGCGCTGGCATAGTACCGCTTCAGCATACTGGAGTAGATGGTGAAACTGACGGCCTTCTCTTCGGAAGCAACGGTCACCATCTGCATTTTTCCGTTTTCATCCGCGGCAAGGCCGAGCCAGACCGTCTCGCCGTTTCGGACAACGGAAAGTTTGTATTCCTGCGCGGTATCCCAATCCGCCTGGCTCTTGACCTCTGCAGACGGATGCAGGACGTAGACAAGACCTTCGCCGTTGGTAGCATCGTTGTTCTTGGTCCAGGCGCTGCCCTCTCCGTTCATCGTCAGATAATCGACGTTAGGAGCGTTATTCTGACGGCTCTTGCGGAACGCGTAGTAAGTCGAGAACACGAAGATGGCGTCGTTCTTGATCTCAACGGGCGCAATGCTGAAATTGGAACTGGTTCCGCTGTTGTTGTTGGGAATAAGCTCATGGTCCGCTATGGTGGTCAGCGTCCGGTATCCGGAACCGCCCGCTTTAGTGAGGACCTGTTCCAGACCCTTGGGATCCATCGCGTATTCTTTGCCGTCTTCCGCGGTATATACGAAGATCATATTGTATGCCGCATTGCCGTTCTGATCTGTCTCTGTATACGTTCTTACAAAGTCGCCGAAGGTCTTCACCAGCGTATACTGGTTGGTCGGCTGAGGCGGAACGTCTTCTTCCACATCATCGGACAGAATGTAGAAATTACGGACGCCGAGGCCGGGGTAGGCAGGATCCAGATTCGAAAGCAGTGCGTAATAGGCATCGTTCAGATACTTGGGATCGACGTCGACCATCAGTTGGTTTCTGTCGTAATGCTGGCTCTCGAAAGTATCCGTTACGCCGGCAAGAACCGCGTAGCCGTATCCGTAAGGTGAACTGGTTCCGTACAGGAGATGCGACGTTACGTCGGGATTGACAAGGCCGATCAGCTCGGAATACGTATACCGGTTCGTATACATAGCACCGTAACGGTTGCTCGCCGTGTAGAAGCCCTTAAATCCGTACAGTTCTTCCGAGTACCACAGGGCCGAATAATTACCCTTGGAGACCGTGAACAGCTTGTCTCCGGCGGAACGGATGATCACAGTACCCGCAGAAGAGGACATCAGCGGTTTGGGAATATCGGCAGAGGTGCCCATCTTCAGGGCTACGGCCTTGTCGTCGTCTCCCTTGAAGGTCGTCTTCAGCTGCAGTGAAACGGAATCGCTGCCGGACGACACCTTTGAGGCATTGAAGACCAGCCTGCTGAACTCCTGGCTGACCCCCACTTTATAACCGGCTTCCAGATCAGCCAGAGAGGTGACGTCTGTCAGTTCCACGGAGTGTCCGCCCTGTTCATCCACATACAGAGCGTACCATTTCTTATCGAGGCGGTTCTGCACCACGATGATATAATTGCCTTTTTCCTTGATGGCGGTAATATCGGTGATGGGCTTATAAACGATCGCATCATCTGCCGTGCTCTGCGAGATGGTTCCGGGGTTCGTTTCCTGCCACGGAATGACCAGGCACATATTGTCGATCGTGAGCATCTTATCGACAACTCCCGTCTTCCAGCGGGCGGTATCCTCCCTGCCTTCCCCGTTGTCAACATAGTTGTAACCGAAAATATTGCCTTCTTCATCTATGTTGGTGTAATCGAAATAGGCAGGATAATAGTAGGAATATCCGGCATAGGAGCCGTAATTGTAGTTGGCGGATTCATCGCGGAACAGAATCCGGCCGTTATTATATCCCAGCGTCAGCCATGCCTTGTTCCGCACGCTTTCATCCATCGTGCCGCTGTAGCTGTGGTAGGTCCCGAAGTGAATGTTGTATGCGGCATCGGAATGTACCGAAAGCTGTCCGCCGTCCGGGTTCTTCAGCTCCAGCGTGATCGTGCCCGTCTCCGTGATGGTCGCGGTACCGACGGCAAAGATCTTGCTTTCGTTATAAGAACGCCATTCGGTCACGGTCACCACGAAGACGTCACCGGTCTTGAAAGCCGACTCCGGCTTCACACCTTCGCGTGTCTCGGTCTTGACCTTGATCTTCAGAGAATCATACCTGTTGCTGATCGGAGTGGAATCCTTGACATAGCGGATATGCATAACGTACGGCTCGCTGGAGACGTTGCCTTCGTCGTCGACGGCGTAGAGCTTGCCGTCTCCCGCCAGGCGGACCTTCTGATTGCGAACGTACTCCCACTGGTCATTCACTGAGCTGGATTCGCCAGTGTAATAGGTAAGGTAGTAATCACCTACCGGATATCCTTTTACGTACTCATCATAGTAACCGTACTGACCCTCGCTTCCGACGTATTGGTAGCCGATATAATGATCGGAGCCGTATACCGTTTGATACACGCAGGATGCGATGACGGGAACGTCATTATAGGAATAACCCTCCGGCATGCTCTGCGGGTACTGCTGGTAATACAGATATTTCAGATAATTGTATCTCCGCATGGGCGAGGAGATGACGCTCGCGCCCGCCGGAATGTTCTGGATCTGACCCGCTGTGGTAAAGGCATCGGTACGGAAATAGATGGTCTGATCGATGGTCACACCCTCTTCCACAGGCTTCAGAGTAAAATGGAAATACTTCGGCGTATAATCGTTCTCGCTCGATCTGGCGAGTTCCGGATCGTACGAATTTCCCTCATACTGTTCTGAACCGTCGGGATATTCGGTAAAGACGTCGAAATTCGGGATTACGTTCTGCTTGTAATAGAATTCCAGACTGACCTCGTTTCCGTTTTCAAACAGAATGCGGCCGTCTTCGGTGACCGTCACGGGGATGTCGATCTCGTTGGTCCAGTTGAAATCGATGTTTCCGGTGACAGAGTCACTGTTGATGTAATTCTGGACCATAGCGTAGCGCAGATAATAGGATCCGGCACTCACCGTGCTCAGATAGAACGTGAGCGTTCCCCGCCAGTCTTCCAGCTCTTTGAGCGTAATAAAGACGTTCCGGGGATAGGAGTTGTAGTAATAATAGCTGGATTCATAATGATCAGACTGTCCGTTCTGTCCGATCGTAACGTATTCCATATTGCCGGTATCCGGAGAAATCCGGTACATTCCCAGAACGATCGCCTCTTCATAATTTCCGGAAGGCGCGCCGGTCTGGTTGTTTCCGTATGCGAAGTAATAAATACCGTCTGCAGGAATGTTGACATGCACCGGTACCTGGAATTCCCGGTTATAGTTTGTCTCGTACGGTTTCAGAACAATGGTCTCATTGTTGCCCTGCGCAGGCTGAACAAGCAGGCCGCTCGCGGCAAGAACGCCCTCTGCGGAGTCGCTCTCCCACTGTGTTCCCTTCGATGTGATGGGATAGTACTCCGAGAAATCCGCCACCTCGCACAGCTGTGCAAAGGTGGAATACTTTTCTCCCGTATAGCCAAGGTGGGTGAAAGTGACCGTGACCTTCTCGAGGTCGGTGATCGCTCTGGTATCGACGATACCGGAAAGTCCGCCGTTCAGCATCGTACGCAGATAGATCGGGCTCGTCTCGCTCACTTCCACACGGAAGTTATCGGGCTTCACCTGCACGGAGACCGGCTGATAGACGACCTTGACTTCATCCACACCGTTATGCAGCTTCTTGTCGGCCCAGAGCTTTGCCTCTTCATTGTAATAGAAGGACCAGAACTGAGGCAGCTCCTCTGTGAACTCTTCGTCGCTGGCGAACACAAGGAGCAGGCGGAACAAGTCGTTGCTGTCAAAGATATCGCCTTCCGCCGCGTTAAACACCAGCATCTGATTGGCATCGTCGACGGATTCCAGCTTCTTGACGATCTCGATGGGAGCAAACTGTCCTCCCACGGAAGAAAGCGTGGCTTTCATATAGACCGGGAAGAAGGTGCCGGCAGGCAGATCGCCGAGTTTGACTTCCATCGGAACGGAGATGGTCTTGGCGGTGACCACCGACAGGTTGATCACGAATCCGCTCTCATAGTTATTGTACTCCACCAGTCTCTGACCGTCCCAGCTGACCCGGCCGGAAAGGCCGTCGACGCCCCATCCGGTATGGATCTCGGTGCATTCTTCATCGGCATAAACGGACCAGATAACCGTTTGTCCGTAAACAGAATCCACATTGATCTTATCGAAATCTATGAATACCTCGCCGTTCTGTTCCAGCTTGATCACCTGGGTCTGTCCGAATGCTTCGACTTTCAGATAGGCGGGATACATCGAATCGGTATCGGAGGCAAATGTGGAAACCGGGATCTGAGGCCTGATGTAGTTGTAGGGAATGAACATCGGCCAGTCTTCGTACATCTGCGTTTCAGGATTCCACTGCCACCCCGTGAGCAGATATTCATTGTTGGCGGAAGGATACATATATGTCCAGGAATAGGACCCTCCGTTGCCCCAGCCGTCCAACAGCTCCGTGCAGTCTTCATCTTTATATGCTTCCAGGATGAAGTCCATAATATGGTATCTGTTATTCGTAAACGGATCGAATTTGTTGAATTCGACCCTTATTTCCTTATTGCGGTCCTCATATGCAAGCGTAAGGACCTTGGAAACAGACCAGTTCGAATCATAGCGATCCTTTGCCGTTACCTTCAGATACACAGGAAAGTCGCTCTCTTCCGAAGCGTCAGAGGGATCCATCAGCATGACGATCGCTATCGGTTTCGCTCCCTCCAGAAGTTTGATGAAGGTAGGTTTGGCCGCAGCGCCGGGTTTGCCCTGATCGTCGTATACCAGAAGATTGCCTTCCTCATCGATCCCGACAAGATACAGCGACACCTTGTTGGCGGAAATATTGATGTTGTTGTAGGCCGTACTGCCCAGTTCGGTAGGATTGAGCAAATTCCAGGTGGAATAATCGTGTTCATCCAGGATCTCCACGGAAAGATACAGATCCAGATATCCGCCGTTGGCGACGATGCTCTGTATCTGCGCAATACTGACCTTGGTATCCAGAACGATCGTGACTTCGCCGTCTTCAGTCACCTCGGCAGTCGTCTCGAACGCGCCGAACATCGTATCGGAGAAGGAAGACACCTTCACGGTGACCGGATAAGGCGGCTGATCGCCTTCGGACATCTTTTCGGTATATCCGGAAGCATCCAGCTGAACGGTGATCTTCGGGGAGACGATGTTGCTGTCATGCCCGACGGTCACAACGACCGTCTTGCCGGACGCGGAAGCTCCCATGCCGACAGGATAGATCGAAGTTCCGTCATAATAGACGGAAGCACCGCCATAACCGAGCATCCACTCCTGGAACTGCTGGGAGGGATTCACTCCGTCTTCACCGATAAACACGATGATATACGGATTATCGGCGGAAGCGTCAGCCGCCGGAGCAAACGGGATCGTCGTCTGCGGATCGCCGATATGGACCGTCTTCTTATACGCGGCGTAGGTCGCGCCGTCATTATATACAATGTCTTCCGTGATCTGATAGAACGGTGTGCCGTAGTAAGGCATGCTCGAGTACTGCGCAAGCTGCTCCGGCGTAACATTAAGCACGCTCGCCGGGAGCTCGTAATACACCAGGTCGAAGCCGCTCCCCATCTCGGTGGAAGTGAGCAGCGCCATCGTCTCGATATCGATGGCATCGATGCGGATCTGATCGCGGTTCACGTTCTTCTCAAACGGAACGACCACCTTTTCGTCCTTCGGAGTCATGGTGCCGGTACTGCTGTCGTACTCAAACTCAGCGATGTTGCCCTGAGTGTCGATATTGACTATGGCAACCATGGCCATATAGCCCATGGCCTGTACGGAATAATTATTGGTGCTCTGTGCCGACCATGTAGGAGCGGTATCGTCTTCCTCCATGACAGCAACGTACAGGGACGGCACACCGGACTGCTGCTCTGCGGCCTGTGAAATTGCCTTGCGGCTGATTTTGAAATCGAGCGTGATCGTCAGCTGGCCGTCGGCGTTCACCGTCTGTGTGGTATAATACTGTCTCGGCATTCCATATCCGGTAAAGTACGGAGGTACATAGATCGGAACAGGAGGCATAGAGGAACCGGGTGCGGTATAAGATCCGGAGCCAACGACGACGACTGCCGGATAAGCGTTCTCTCCGGTCTCCGTGTTATACGCGGTAGAATCGAGCTTTACCGTGATCTTGGGCGTTACCAGCGAATCATCATGGACGATCTCCGCTGTAAAATTATCGCCGTTTTGTGTTGCCGTATTCGCGTAAACGAACAGATCGGTGCCGTCGTAGTAGAAGACGGATGCGGACGCCCATTCCTTCCAGCCGACCGAAGGGCCGACACCTTCCTCGCCGACGAAGACCAGAACATACGGATTATCGGAGGACGCTCCGTCTTCCATGGTGAGTTTCAGTCCGGTCGCTCTGGTCTCGGCATCGACGGTTAAGTGGCCGACATAGGCGGAATAATCGTTCTGCCCGGACATCAGAAGCCCCATGACGCGGTTCCTGGTCTCGGATGCCAGCTGGCTGGCCGTAATATTCAGCACGCTTGCCGGCATTTCGTAGTAATACAATTCAAACCCGCTGCCGAATTCCGTATCGGAAATATCGTTGCCGTCGAAATCCGTGATGTGCAGCGTGATCGTTTTCTCCACGGGAACCGGATCGGCCATGGGATCGGCGGTCGGTTCCGTATCGGTGGTTGCCTGAGTGTCATCGGTTTCGCCTGCGGGGGGGACCGCATCAGGCTCTGACGCAGGTTCCGCAGGGGATCCCTGTTCGGGAGCGTCTGCGGGTTCTGACGGAGCACCCTGCTCGGGATCTTCCGGGTTCTCTGACGGAGCACCCTGCTCGGGAGCATCCGCAGAATCCTTTTGTGTCTCGTCACGGCTCTCTTCAGCTGCAGGCGCAGAAGTTCCTTCTTCCAAGGCCATTGCCCTGAAATTGCCGAAAGAAGGAAGCAGCATGGCTATCGACAGAAAGATAACCAGCCATTTCCTGCCGTTCCGAACAAAAGCCTTCTCATTGACGGCTGAATGGTGGTTCATTAATAGTCTCCTTTCAGGATTATATGAATACAAATAAAAACATGCTCGCACATAGGCAAAGTATACAGGGTGCGTAGATATGGCACGGTTACGCTTCAGTTATATTATAGTCTTGTTTTGACTAAAATTTTAATGTGTTTCTTTCATTGCCTTGCAGAGTGTGCATTTTGCAGCAAAAAAGGAATAGTCATTTTCCTGCGTGACTATTCCTTCATCAGACAACCTATAGGCGCCTGAAGCCCCTTAGTACCATTGATTGCTCTTCCCGAGCTTGGCAGTGATGTTTACCCATGTAGGCTCTGCCCAATCGTACTGGCGCATATATTCTCCCATAAAGGCATTCCTGCCCTCCGGCCGGCCGGCCAGCCACTCATAGTAATCGCAGTGGATGCCTCCGGTCAGAATTCCGATCTGTCCCCTCTGCTTGAGGATGATTTTTTCACAGTTCAGCTCTTTCAAGGTATCGCACAGATCCTTTTGGATCTGTTTGAAATAACTGTCCCTGTTTTCTTCCCCGCCCCAGAGAATCGTGATCAGCTCATCACGGCTGACCATCGCGCCGCGGCGATCGATCAGATATGCCAGCATCTCTTTTGTCTTTTGATACCGAAACATCAGGGGACGGCCGTCATAAAAGATCTCGAAACTGCCGAACGTACGTGCATAAAGACCGCTGCGTTTCTGTTTCACCGGATATCGCAGATGTTTCATCTCCTCGATGATCTTTTCTTCCGTCAGCGGTTTCAGAATACAGCCGGAAACATGCAGTTCTGCTCCTTTTACGAACCATTCTTTATTCTCTGTAATCAGTATGATGTTGCAAGCAGGAGCCTCCTGTTGCAGTTGCCGTATCCATTCGATCTTTTCGTTCTCCACGTTCTTCACATTGACGAAAACAACATCCGTAGAATACTCTCGCGTATATTCGATGACTTCTCCGTAATAGGGGATCCTCTCTACTTTTGCCTCGGGCTCGCATTTTTCGATTAATCTTGCCTCTTCCAGAATATTTTCTTTTCCATCGATAATAACGACCTGCATCTAACGCTTCTCCTTTTTTCAATTATAACGTCTATTAAAGAATTATAACATATAAATCAATCAATAGGGTCACTATTAGGTTACATTTATATTCAAATCTATACCAAAATTGCCTCTGCAAACGTCCTGTCGGCCTATCTCCGGACAAATAAACTTTTTCTTTCCGGTTTTATTTGCATTTTTATGCATAATCGGGTATACTGTTCTTTAAAGTCTTTCATCCATTATCGTAAAGAGGTGACCTTCTATGAAAGAACTGATGTTGGGCAACAAAGCGATCGCCCGCGGCCTTTACGAGGCCGGCGTCTGTTTCATCTCCAGCTATCCCGGCACTCCGAGCACGGAGATCACCGAGGAAGCGGCTAAATACCCCGAGATCATCTGCGAATGGGCTCCCAACGAAAAGGTGGCGCTGGAATCTGCCTTCGGAGCTTCCCTGGCCGGCCGCCGCGCCTTCGCGGCGCAGAAGCACGTCGGTCTGAACGTCGCGGCCGATCCTCTGTATACCATGTCGTATACGGGCGTCAACGCGGGCCTTGTGATCGCCGTTGCGGACGATGCCGGCATGCATTCCTCCCAGAACGAGCAGGACAGCCGTCATCACGCGATCGCGGCCAAGGTCCCGATGCTGGAGCCTTCCGATGCCGCCGAGTGCCTCGCCTTTGCCAAGCTGGCCTTCGAGATCTCCGAAACGTTCGATACCCCCGTGCTGATCAAGACCTGCACCCGCGTCGCACACTCCCAGTCCGTAGTGGAGGCGGGCGAGCGCAGCGTCCCGGTCAAGCCCTATACCAAGAACATCGCAAAATATGTCATGATGCCGGCGATGGCCAAAAAGCGCCATCCTCTGGTGGAGGAACGCACCGCGGCCCTCACCGAATACGCCGAAACGTCTCCGCTGAACCGCGTCGAGATGGGCGGCACTTCTCTCGGCGTCATCACCTCCTCCACTTCCTACCAATATGTAAAGGAAGTGTTCGGTGACAGCGTATCCGTGCTGAAGCTCGGCATGGTCAATCCGCTGCCCCGCCGTCTGATCCTCGATTTTGCCTCCAAAGTCGACCGCCTGGTGGTTGTGGAAGAGCTCGATCCCGTGATCGAGAACCATGTCCGCTCCCTCGGCCTTGCGGTGGAAGGCAAGAATCTTCTGCCGATGATCGGTGAATTCTCCCAGAATCTGATCGCGCGGGCGCTCGACGGCCCCGTGCACGCCGGCAAAGCGCTCGATGAGGCCATTCCCGGCCGTCCGCCCGTGATGTGCGCCGGCTGTCCTCACCGCGGCATCTTCTATACGCTTGCCCGCCGCAAATACACGGTCCTGGGCGATATCGGCTGCTATACGCTGGGAGCCGCCGCTCCTCTCTCCGCCATGGAAATGACGCTCTGCATGGGCGCCTCCATCGGTGCGGTGCACGGCTTCAACCAGATGCTCGGCGAGGAAAGCCGCGGCAAGACCGTAGCGGTGATCGGCGATTCCACCTTCATCCATTCCGGCATGACAGGTCTCGCGAACATCGCGTACAACGGTTCTCCGTCCACCGTGATCATTCTGGATAACTCCATTACCGGCATGACCGGCCACCAGCAGAATCCGACCACCGGTTTCAATCTGCGGGGCGACCCGGCCGGAAAGATCGATCTCGAGACTCTCTGCCGCGCGATCGGCATCGAACGCGTACGCGTGGTGGATCCGTACGATCTGGCCGAATGCGACCGCGTCATCAAGGAAGAGCTGGCCGTCGCGGAACCTTCCGTCATCATCTCCCGCCGTCCGTGCGCGCTGCTGAAATATGTAAAGCATAAAGCGCCTCTTGCGGTGGACACCGATAAATGCATCGGCTGCAAGAGCTGTATGCGGATCGGCTGCCCGGCGATCAGCATCAAAAACGGCAAAGCCCGCATCGACAACACGCTCTGCGTAGGGTGCGGCGTCTGCGCTCAGCTGTGTCCCGCGGGCGCGCTGGATGCCGGAAAGGAGGCGTAATCCATGAAGAAATCCTTGAATATCATGATCGTCGGCGTCGGCGGTCAGGGATCGCTTCTGGCCAGCAAGGTGCTGGGGCATCTGCTGCTCCAGGCCGGGTACGACGTTAAAGTATCGGAAGTGCACGGTATGAGCCAGCGCGGCGGCAGCGTCGTCACGTATGTGCGCGCGGGCGAGCACGTCTATTCCCCCGTCATCGACGAGGGCGAGGCCGATTTCATCGTTTCGTTCGAGCTTCTGGAGGCGGCCCGCTGGCTGGGCTACCTGAAGGAAGGCGGACACGTGGTCACCAATACCCAGCAGATCGATCCGATGCCCGTTATCACCGGCGCGGCGGCCTACCCCGCTGACCTGGTGAAGAAGATGCAGGAAGCGGGCGCGGCGGTCGACGCCCTCGACTGCGTGGGCCTCGCGGAAGAAGCGGGCAGCGTCAAAGCTGTCAACGTGGTGCTTCTCGGGCGCCTGTCGCACTATTTTGATCTGCCCGAGGAAAACTGGATGGCTTCCCTGGCGGCAAACGTTCCTCCCCGCTTTCTGGAGATGAACCAAAAGGCCTTCCGGC
>JAEEGL016406039.1_pt1 | contig 13639 bp, 6 predicted proteins | sample 9134231 | NCBI WGS metagenome assembly JAEEGL01 (sample SAMN16246548, study PRJNA631951) | gut metagenome | biome: gut microbiome; feature: rumen; material: fiber-attached | host: Bos | place: Iran: Karaj | collected 2018-10
ATGCCAAATAAAGATGAATGGATTGTTGAACTTGTTTCAAGTCCATGGCCAAATGATCCAAAACGAATTAATGAAGGTAAACTTCGTATACCTCCTAATATGTGGTATATTGGAACTATCAATAACGATGACTCAACATTTATGGTTACCGATAAAGTTTACGACCGTGCTATGCCACTTGATATTAATGAAAAATTCCCAGCTTTTACTCCAATTGATACTGAAGCTCAAGATATTAATTTCTCATATGTTGATAAATTGTTTACTGAGGCAATTCAAAATAATCAAGTTACTCAGCAAACTCTAGATAAAGTAGAGGAAATGGATAACTACGTTATTCAACATTTCCGTATTGCGTTTGGTAATCGTATCGTTATGCATATGAAAAAATTTGTGCCAGTTTATGTTGCTTGCGGCGGAGATGAGGTTGATGGTGTTGATTACTTTATTGCTCGTAAAATTTTGCGTAAATTTGAACAGTTGAATGTTTCTTATATTCGTGATGAAATAGATGGTTTCGTTGAGTTCTTGGATAAGACTTTTGGTAAAGGTAAAATGAAAGAATGCGAAGAGTATGTCTTAAGACTTAAGAAATTAACATAGTGGTGATGTTATGAATGAATTAGATTTATTTAACTTGTATAGTGAAACAAGTAGTAATCAAATTAATTATTTTAGTAATCACGTAGAATCAAAATTACATGTATCATCAAATGAAGAAAAGATAGAAGGAAATTACGAATGGATTGATTTAATGGAAGATTCCATTCAATATATTGATAATATTTTACGAAATCCAAATCGTTTTATTATAAATGAAGAGGATGTCGTAAAGATTGAGCTTGCGCGACGTGTTACGGTTGAAAGTATTAAACATTTAGCAAGAAATACAAACTTAATTCAGGATATTGATAAAAAAACAGGTGATGTTAAACCATCAAAGATTTTGAATATTAATAAGGAAGAGAGTTTTAATACTTATGAAAACCGTTTCATATATACACTAGTTCAAAATATGAAGATGTTTGTTGCTAGGAAGAAAGATACAATCGTTGGTGAATCAAGTTATAAAAGTAATCGTGGTTTTACTTATGCTGGCGATTGTAATCTTGGCAACGAAAAATTAAAGATTGAATTAAATATTAATGATATTGTTGATTCTCATGAAAAAGTATTAGATGATTCTGGTAATACTATTGGAGCTAGAATTGAAAAAATTGAACAGCGTATTACAGATTTAACATCGACAGAAGTATATAAAAATTTAAATAGATTGCACGTTGGACTTGTTACATCACCAATAAAGAAAACAAACGTTATTTTAAAAAACGTTAATTTCCAATATGCTGTTAAATTGTGGAATTATTTACAAGAACATGTTAATGATAATAGTAATGCTGAAAATAAAGATAAGAATGAATATAATGATACTGGTCAATTGAAAAAATACTTTGATGAGAGTTTTTTGCTTGACTATTTGGTTGTTAATACATTAAATAAAACAGGAAGAACTAAAATAGATAAAAGTAAGATAAGCGAGAGATTAATTGGAAATATTGTTGAAAAAATAATAGATATTAATGCGGGAATTTCTGAGGAACAATTAGCTAATTTAGTAGCTAGACAATATACAGTTATTAAATATCGAAATATTGTAACTGATCGAAAAATTCAAAAAATAATTCGTGAATCGATTGATAAATATCTAAAGAAAGTTGCATCGTTATCATTGGAGAGTGAAGAAAATGAAAGAAAAAATATTGAATTTGAAGAAAAATAGAACATTTCATATAATTGAAAAAATATTCAGTATTATTATAACAATTATAATTATTGGTATTCTATCTGTTGTTCTTGTTCAAAGACTTTCAGGAAATAAATTAAATTTGGGTGGTTTTGGAGTTTATACTGTGGCAACTGGTAGCATGGTTCCTAAATATGAAGTTAAAGATTTGATATTAACTAGGAAAGTTGATGCTAGCAAAATAGAAGTTGGCGATGATGTTGTATATATAGGCGAAAAAGAAAGTGTTGCTGGTAAGTTAATAACACATCGAGTTATTAGTAAACGAAATGAAAATGGAAAGTATTATTTTTATACCCAAGGTATTGCGAATGGATTATCTGATCCAGAGATTAGTGAATCACAAATATTGGGCGTTGTATCAAGAAAACTTTATTTGCTAAGTTTTTGTAGTCATATAATTAATAATTCATATGGTTTTATGTTTGTCATTTTTATACCATTTGTTGTATTTATGTTCTTTGAGGCAAAGAGCATATATCGTGAAATAAAAAAAGAGGATAAGAGGGATGGTAGTGAGTGATAGGATAAAAAGAGTTTTTAAATTAATTAAACGATATCGTTTTTTCTTGATTTTTTCGATTATTTTCTTTTCGTTAAATGCTTATGCGTGGTTTTCATATGTAACTCGTGTTGACACTAGCTTGACAGCAAAAGTTCGATCATGGAATGTAATGTTTCAGGTTCATGATAACAATATTGCTCATGAAGTAACTTTTGATGTTGCGGATATTTATCCAGGTATGCCAGCTTATCAAGATTTAGCTTCCATAGTAAATACTGGTGATACAGCAGGTGATGCGTATTTCGTTGTAAAGAGAGTTGAAATACTTGGTACAGCATATACATCGGCGGATTATACGACTGAAGAATTAGTGGAGATGCTTTCTGAAGATTTTCCTTTTAGTATTGATTTATCGCTTACTAACAATCATGTATTACCGGGACATACAGAATTATTCAGTATCGATATTACTTGGCCTTATGAATCGAATAATGACACATTAGATACAGAGTGGGGAACAAGGGCATATCAGTATCGAAATAATCGTCCTGGAGAACCATGTATTATTATTCAAGCAGAGATACGTGTTGACCAATCTCAAATACAGGAATAAGACAATGTATTGTAAAGTACATTGTTTTTGTTTACACTTTTCTGTCTAATATACACATTTTACACAAAAATATCTTTAACTTTACATTATGTGTATGTTATACTTTACTTGTAGGAGGAGTATATGAGATTAAATAAAAAGTTCATTGTATTACTTGCTTTTGTATCTTTATTCTTATGTATTGTTACATTACAAGACACATATGCTAAATATGTTTCAAATGCTAATGGAACAACAGATATTGCAATTGCACGTTGGCGTATCTTAATAAATAATTTCGATGTTCGTAATGAATTAACTTCTTCTAATTTGATTACACCAGTATTTAGTGGTAATGCTAATATTGCAAGCGGAGTTATTGCTCCGACATCTACTGGATATTTTGATATAGTAGTTGATTCAACTGAAACAGATGTTTCATTTACATATAATATTTCTGTAGCTAATGATCCTGATAGTATTGTTGAGGATATTGTTATTACAGGATGTACTTTAAATGGACAACCAGCTACTTTTAATAATAATGCTATTGCGGGAACCATTTATTTAACAAATCCTACTAAGGTAAATACAATTCGTGTGTTTGTAGAATGGAATGATAGTACAGGTCAAACAATGGATAATGCTGCTGATACTGCAGCTACTATTGGTGAAAATCCAGCAGCTCAAATAGCTGTTACTGCACACTTTATTCAAGCTAGATAAAAACTTACTAAAAAATAGTAAGTTTTTCTTTTTCTTTTTGTCAGATTTATTGATTTGACATTTTTTTTATGATAGAATAATTATGTATAATTAAATAGTAGGATGTGGTAATATGGCAAAACAGCCAGTGGTTGTATATACAGCAGATAAAATAAAAAAAAGAAAAAGGTTAATGAAAAAATCAAAAATTGTTTTATCAATATTGTTTTTGGTTTTAATGTTGGCCTTTGTTGTTTTAAGTTTAACATATAACGGAGGAAGTTTTACAGTTACATTGGATTCAAATTTTCATACGGAAACAGGTATTGCAATTTATACTGATGAAGTAAGAAAAGAACATGTTCGAAGACTTTATGCACAAGAATTAAAGTTTATGGATAATATTTCTATTGAATGGCTACCAAAAAATTATAAAGATTTTGAAGGCGGAAGTCATAATGGAGATAACTATATTGGTTATACTTTTTATGTCGATAATCAAGGAACTGAAAATCAAAGATATTGGTATGCAGTATATATTGATGATGTAATTAAAAATGTTGATGAAGCTATTCGTGTAATGATTGTTATGAATGATGAGGTAAAGGTTTACGCAAAGGCGAATCCAATAACTGGTGAAGCTGAAAAAGGTACTGAAATATTTTATAAAAACAGTATGCCAGTACTTGAAAAAAGAGAAAACTTTAAACCTGGTGATATTGATAAGATAACAATATTTATTTGGCTTGAGGGTGATGATCCAGAATGTGTTGATAATTTACTTGGTGGAGAAATAAAAATGCATATGGAAATAACTGAAGAGCATATTGAAGAAAATGAAAATACTAAAGAAAATACCGACCAATTCAATCGAATTCATGAAACAGCTAATGCGGATATTCAATATGATAATCGAATAAATAGGGAAAATGAAGATGGTGTTTCAAATAGTGATACCGGTAATAATGAAACAGTAGTTAGTGGGGAATAGTTATGGAACAAGAAATTGAATATGAAAAAAAACGTCATAAGAAAAAAGTAATATTTTTGATTATTTGGTTGTTTTTCTTGGTTATTTTCTTGACAACAATTACTTATGCATGGTTTTCATCAAATAGAATAGTTGATTTACAGTTTTTTGATATTCACGTTGAAACTGATAACGGAATAGAGGTATCAGAAAATGCTATTGATTGGAAGACAACTTTGACAATTGATGAATTAAAAAATGCATATAAAACATATCCAACCAGTGTAAATCAACTTCCTGGAACAATGCAACCAGTTTCATCCGGTGGAATGCTTGATACTAATGGATATTTGAATATGTTTTATGGTCAAGTTGATAGTAATGGAACAGAAGACTTCTATTTGACAACATATCGTCAAATAGAAACAAGATCTACGGAAGAAAAGAATGAAGGTAATTTTGTGGTATTTGATATTTTCTTTCGAACAGCCACCCCTAAAACATTATATTTAAGTGGTGAGTCATATGTTATGTATAAGGGAGAAGAATCACATGGAATAGAAAATTCATCGCGTATTGCTTTTATAAAAGAAGGTCATGTTCCAATGGGAACAAATGCAGATACTGCACAAAGACTTAAAACTTCTGATAATCGTGAAGTTATGATTTGGGAGCCAAATTATGATGTACACACTTCGTTTGGAGTTGCTCATGCGTTAAATACTTATGGGGTTGTAACAACCCAAGCAAATGCATCGATTCTCCCATATGATGGGGTTATCGGAACAGTAACAAGTAGTGCAAGAGTTAAAATGAGTAATGCTAATTCTACTAAATATCCAGATTTATTCAGAAAAGTAGATGTGGATATCTATACTAAGCGTGATAGTAAAGAAAATCATCGTCTAATTGATTTAGATATGGGAATTACTAAAATGCGTATTTACATGTGGCTTGAAGGTCAAGATGTAGATAGTGAAAATAGAGCTAGTCAAGGAGATATTAGTTACTTTTTACAATTTACTTTAAATCCACAATAAAAAAAGAAAGGAGAGTAAAATATGGGAATATTAAAGAAAATAAAATTTAATCGTTTTAATATGATTCTTTTAATTATTTCACTTTTATTGTTACTCTTCTTTTTATTTGCATACTTTACTTCTTTTGGTGATTATGTTGTAAAAGAAGCTTCAAGACGTGATGGTGATACAATTTATGTTAATGATTTAGCTAGTGATTATTATTACTATCTCGGAATGAATTATGTAAAAGATTTAGATTCAACAACAGTTAATTATCAAGAAAGTGATTTAAAGATGGTGACAATCAATTATTATGGTTATGCGAGGGATGATCAAAATTTAGTTGGTTATGTGTCACTTGCTCAAAATGAAAGACAAACAAAGTTTGTTTATTATAAATATTTTCCAATTAAGAATGGACAAGTTACTTTTGATTTGATTGATAATCCATTTAATGACCGACCTCGTAATCAGGGTTTTGGTGGATGGGTTAGTGATGTCGGAACTATAACAACTGATTCTAATACAAATGTTCAAAGTATTACTATTCCATCAACTGTGGATACCGTTAATTTATATGCTAATTGGCAAAGGGCTAATGTTATTTATTTAAATGGTGAAGATGGTGATGATACATTCAGTGGATTAAGACCCGATTCTGCTGTTGGTTCTTGGTCAAAAGCTTTTCAATTGCTAGAGCAAAATGCTACAACATTAAATAATCGTGAATTAAATATTATTGTTTTAACTGGTGATATTGATTATGCACCAAATTATTCTAGTAGTTTAACACACAGAAATATAACTAATACGCGTTATAATTATACGGATCATAATACTTTTGGTGAAGAAGAAGTTTTAATAACATATAAATCAGGTAATACTTATTATGCAATAAATGATAACTGGTCTAATGTAAATACTGTTCAGTTATCTAATACTACTGAACCACCAGCAACAGCTTTGTGGACAATTCGAAATGTAGTTGGTGGGTATGTTATTCAAAACAATGATACAGGACGTTATCTTGGATATAATCAATATTATAATGATCAGATAGATTTAACTTTATCGAATACGCGTTCTATTTGGGAATACAATACGACGAATAGAAGATTTTTTAAGGAGTTTAATGTAACTCGTAATCGATATACATATACGCCACAAAATACAATAACTAGTGGAACATCTTATTTGATAACTAAAGGAACTAATCCAACTAATACGTTAGATGGATATAATTATGATATTGGTAACGTAGCACTTAATCAATATAATACAACTAACACAATGCAATGGCGTATTACTAATGTAAGTGGTAACGTTTATACAATATATAATACTGGTATTAGTCGTTATTTAACATATACAAATGATGCTAATGGTGTTAACTTAGCTTTAGGAACTACTAGAAATTGGACGTATGATGAAACTAATCATCGTTTCTCATTTGCTATTCATCATCGTGATGTAACTTATGAATATACGCAAAATAATCTTTCTACTGGTACTAACAAATACATTGGTTATACTAGTGGAACGGGAGCTTCATTACTTACTTATAGCAGTAACCGATTAAATTATGTTAATATAACTAATACAAGTGGAATTAATACATCAGCAGCTTGGACAATAGCTGCATCAGGTACTGGTTATACCATTCGACATGCATCATCAAATAGATATTTATATCATAGTAATAATAGTACAACAATTAACCCTTCGACATACAATGCGACAGTATTTAATTATGATGCAACAAATCATGTGTTTACAACTGCATATCGTAATTCAACATATTATTTACGTAATAATAATGGTAACTGGCAAATAAATAATAATATTAATAATGCAACGAGATTATATTTCATTGAAGAAGAAGAAATAGTTGATGAGTATGATATAATCTATTACTTAGTATATGATAATGAATGGAAATTAGATACCAGTAGTACTAATGCAGAGATAACTTTACAATCTTTTTCGTCTGTTCAGGTTACTGAGGATATACCTTTTAATTTGAGATATGATGGATCAAATTTTGTGATGGGTGAAGATACAAACGCTTCTACCATGACTTATGTTACTTATAATATTACGAGAACACTGGGTACAGCAAGTTATGGTAGTGTTCAAAATAATAGTTATTATTCAACTAGTACTTCAATAACAGCAACTATTACTAGTATGTATAATCGAGTTGATTATCGAAGTAGTGCAACATGGGATTTAACTTCGGTTTCAAGTGCTCGTTCACAAGTGACAGCAAGAGATGATTTACAGTTAGAATATTTACGAATAAATGCAACTGGATATAGTACAGTTGGTGAAAATGGTGCAACAACTTATCTTCGAAACTCTTGTGCATCTTTAATAGGTGGGGCATATAATGTCCGAGTCGGTCGTGGAATGACGCCATCTTCTTGGACTAATGATTCGGCAACAATATTTTGCTATGTTCAGGGTGGCTCTAGTTCACAAAATATTGGAAGTACATCCAATGATAACAATCATTATCGACTTGTGATTGAGTCTGGTCGTTATAGTACAATGGCTGCTGCGCAAATTTATAATAATTATCAGGTTTCTTCATCTAGTTGGTGGGGTACATCATATACATCATATGATTATTATGGACAAGCTGATTTAGTTCTTGGTAATGATTATGATCGTGCTCTTAATACTAATACAAATTTAGATGTTTATTATCGTTTGGAAAGTAGCAACTATTATGGAATGAACGGACGACGAAATAGTAATAATTTGTCTTATTTAATGACTGTTAAGAGTGGAACATTTGGTATGTATTACTTTGATAATAATACTGATAATTCTGAACGTGCATATGCGGGTATTTATGCTGGCGGATTAACAATAGGGGCTGATTCTGAAAATACTGATACCGGTACTCGTGTATTAGTTGTTGAAGGTGGTCGAATAGCTAATATTACTGGTGGGCTACGTATTACAGATGATGCTGCTGATGATGGAGCAAAAACTAAAATATATGTAAAAAATGGAACAATTAATAATATAGTTGGTGGTGCCGGTTTATCAACAACCTATGGAGACCGTTATATTTCAGTAACTGGTGGAAGTATTTTGTATAGCGTTTCCGGTGGATCTAATGGATATGCCGCTACTGGATCTGGTTCCGATGGTAAACTATCAGGTGATGTCTATGTTCATATTGGTGGAGAATGTAAAATTGGAACAAGTGGTTCAGGTAGCTTATATGGAGTTGATTATGGTTCTGTTTTAGGAGCTGGTAATGGAAATTCAGATGTTGATAATTCTGGTCAAGCTAATAATAGTACAATAACAATAAGTGATAAAGCTATCATTTATGGAAATGTTTATGGTGGCGGAAATTATGGAAATATCGTTGAGGATGTTAGTATTACTATTGATGGTGGTGACATTCGTGGTGATGTTTATGGTGGTCCTAACCGAAATGGTGTTGGTACCGTTACTATTAATAATGGCGTGGCAACGAATAAGAGAAACGGTAATGTTACAATTACCATGAATGATGGTAAAATTGGAAAGACATTATATGGTGGATCTTGTCTTGATGGTGATATTGCTGGTGCTATTAATATCACTATTAATGGTGGTAAAATTGGTAAAAACTCTGATCATAATGGTAGTGTATTTGGTGGTGGATATGGTAGTGATACCAATGTTGCCAGTGGAGTTAATATAACCATTAATGATGATAAAGATGTTTCAATTTCTGGAACTGTTTATGGTGGAAGTGCTCTTGGTACGGTAATAGGAAATATTAATGTTGAAAGTGATGATGGCACTGGTAATGGAACAGTATTTGTCGTAGGAGATGTATATTGTGGTTCCATGGGAGATAGTGATGTATCAACGACTGGTGCAATATATGGAAACTGTACATTAACATTAGATGGAGGTTCATTCTCCGGTAGTGTATATGGTGGAAACAATGCTAACGGAAGTCCTAATGGTGTTGTTACAGTAACTACAGGTGGATCTAATACTACAACAATTAGTAGTGTTTATGGAGGCGGAAACCAAGCAGATAGTACTGCAACGAGTGCTACTGTAAACATTGAGGCAAATAGTAATATTACGAATGCTTATGGTGGAGGAAATCAAGCAGGTGTTCCAGTAACTCATGTTAACTTACATGGTGGAACTGTAGTAAGTATCTATGGTGGATCTAATCAAAGTGGTAATATTACGACATCTAATGTAACTACTACTGGTGGTAGTGCAACTAATATCTATGGTGGTAATAATTTAGGTGGTACAACTACAACAACTAATGTAACAATTGGTGGAGGAACAATAACTAATGCCTTTGGTGGCGGAAATGAAGCTAGTACAACTACCGATAATGTTACAGTAACAAGTGGTACAGTAACTAACCTTTATGGTGGTGGTAATAAAGCAACTGCAAATACAACGTTAGTTAATTTAAATGGTGGTACAGTTACTAATACTTATGGTGGAGGAAATCAAGCTGGTGTTACAACAAGAACAAACGTAATATTAGCTGGTACTACAAGTACAAATATTTATGGTGGTTCTAATACTAGTGGAGATGTTCCTGTAAGTAATGTAACAGCAACAAGTGGAAGTGCGCAGACAATTTATGGTGGAAATAATGTCGGTGGTGTTACAACGACAACAAATGTATCGATTTCTAATATTACCGTTAATACAGTGTATGGTGGTGGCTGTAGTGCTAATACTGGTACCGATAATGTAACAATTCATAGTGGAACAATTACCAATGTATATGGTGGTGGTGAAAGTGCCAGTGTTACTACAAGTACTCATGTAAATATCGATGGTGGTAATATTGCAAATGTCTTTGGTGGTTCAAATCAAAGTGGAACAGTTCCGATTAGTAATGTTGATGTAAGCGCTGGTACTATTGATACAATTTATGGTGGAAATAATGCTGGTGGAACAACGACTACAACTAATGTAACAATTGATGATGGTTCTATTAATCATATATATGGTGGTGGAAAATCTGCTAATTCAACAACGACTAATGTTACTTTAAATGATTCAACTAATATTATTACGAATATCTTTGGTGGAGGTAAGGAAGCTAGTGCAACTACAACCAATGTTACACTAAATGATGGAAAAGCTGCTAATGTCTTTGGTGGTTCTAATACTAGTGGTAATATTAATGAAAGTAACGTTACAATTGTCGGTGGTACCTATACTAATGTTTATGGAAGTAATAATGATGGTGGTAAAACTACTACAACTAATATAGATGTTTCTGGAGGAACAATAACTAATGTCTTTGGTGGAGGAAATAATGCTCAAGCTGATGACACTAATGTTACTATTGGAACTGCAACAATCTCAGGAAATGTTTATGGTGGTGGAAATAATGCTGCTGTCAATAACGATACAAATGTTTTGATTAATTCAGGTGGACATATAGTAAATAATTTATTTGGTGGAGGAAACAATGGCCAAGTACTAGGTGATACTAATGTTAATTTAGTTGGCGGTGTTGTTGACCAAAGTGCTTATGGTGGCGGAAATAATGCCGCAGTAAGTGGTGATACAAGTATTGTTCTTACTTCATCATCAAATGTTAAAGGGAACTTATTTGGTGGAGGAAACAATGGTGTTGTTTCTGGCAGTACATCAGTTGATGTAATTAATAGTTCAGTAAATGGTAGTGCATATGCTGGTGGTAATGGAGGTACTGCTGTTGTATCACATGATACTAGTATATCTATTCAAGGTTCAAGTGCGATTACTCATCACGTTTTCGGTGGTGGTAATGCTGCTGCTACTGGTCTTAGTGCTAATGATGATTCAAAAGGTGTTGTTAATATATCTGGTGGAATTATCAATGGTAATGTATATGGTGGTGCTAATACTTCAGTATTATATGGTGAAACAACCGTTAATATTGGACTTGACGCTATAACAGCTAATACTGGTGATTCTGATTTTGTAAAAGGAAATATTTTCGTTGGTGGAACTGTCTTTGGAGGAGGAGAAGCTAATGAAAGTGGATCAGAAGTGTATGACTTTGACTTCATAAGTGTAACTACTGGAATTACAATTAATATTGATGGTAATGATTATTCATCATTTACAATTATGGGAAGTATTTTTGGAAGTGGAAATGCTTCACAAACAACAGGATATAGTAATATATATTTAAGTAATTATGGAAGCAGTACGAATATAAAAAATAATGTATCATTACAAAGAGCAGATACTGCTGTATTAGATAATGTTCATATGGCATTATCTGGAGCAACCGATAGAACAAATGAATATTCACAAGTATTATTTAGTTTAAGTCGTATAACTCAACTTGATTTAAAAAATAATTCGGCATTATATTTGGAAAACGGAGCTAACTTATTGAATAGATTCCGTAGTTTGGATAGTAATGGAAATAAGGCGGCAGTAACAATAGATCCTGATACTCATGAATTAAGTGGTAATACTATTAATCAATTATATATGGAAGAGGATAAAGTGTTAAATATTGCCTTGAATCAAAATGTTACTTCGTATGGTGAAGTAGATGGAATGACATTCTTTGGAATGTTTAATAGAGATCGTAATGGTAATATTGTAACAGCAATGTATAATCCAGATTATCGTACTGGTGATGAGCCAGCAAGCTCTTCTGAATTGTATTATTTTAGTAGTGGTAGTTATGTTCTTGGTTTGCATGAATCAAATCATAATATTAAAGTTGATGGTTTTTATACTAACTACGAAGACGATGATGAAGAAAATGAAGGAAAAATTCTTGTTGATTATATAAGACCATCACCTGATAATGCAGAACATTACATGTGGACAATTGGTATTTCTATTCAATCATATGATATCGAAATGATTGCAAGTAAATATTCAACATTAGGTACTAATGAATTTTCATTTATTAATAACGCTACAGGTAATACAACATTTAATATTAAAGGATTTAAATATAATGATTTAGATTCTAATGTTTCAATTATCGATCCAGATTTTATACCACGTATTGCTAATACACCAGAAGCTGCGGATAATACATTTGGATTGGCTATTAAACCAGGTATTGGATGGTTAACAGTTGGTGAAACACTATTCTTAACTGATCATGAACCAGCTTATACTGGAGTTACCAGTTATAAAACTGAAAACTCCAATATTGTTCCAAGTTTTGTCTTCTATCTATATCACTCTAAAAATTTACAAACTGCAGGATTAGTTGGAACAGTTGTTGTGACGGTTGAATCAGTTACTCCAATTAACGATTTAAAAAATGAAGTTGAATTATTTAACTTTAATATTACAATAACAAGAGCTTTGTTTGATTCAAATGATTATGAGGCAGCTATGACTCCAGGAAGACAATATAAAATGTTTAGTTCAAGTAAAATGGATATTACTTCCAAGAGTAGTTTAAGTGCATATTATTCATTATTCGTTGAACAGCAAAATAATCAACCAATATATCGTGCTGGATATCATCGTGTTTTATCATCAAATGTTTTACTTCCAGAAAATACCAAGATTACAATGATTGATTTTGCTAGTGCTAGTAAACCAGAATATTATTATTATATTGTTAATGCGGCGGATAATGCAGTTATTAATCAAGGACTTCAAACAACAGGAGAAGCTAATTATCCACTTTCGAATTTCATTCGGATGGGATCGTCGAGTCAAAATAATAAATATGATGATGATGTCGCGAATAGTATATACTTTGATCAAACTCATCATCTGGCAATTGAGGAATTTATCTTTATTGTTGATTTTGGTAACACATCGATAAATTCCAATATGCTGGCAAACTCATTATTAATTGAACTAGTTGACCAAGATGATAATATTTTGCATTCAGTTTTAGGTATTGAACGTGATAGTATGGTTTATAACCTATACGCTAATCAACAAAGTGTTGTAGAGGTTGAGGCTAATGTTTCTAAAAATGTTATTTATGTTGGTGAAATTCAAAATTTAAGAGTTAATACAATCTTTAATCAAAATAATGATGATTCTCCAAATCGTATTA
>JAEEGL016534731.1_pt1 | contig 13639 bp, 8 predicted proteins | sample 9134231 | NCBI WGS metagenome assembly JAEEGL01 (sample SAMN16246548, study PRJNA631951) | gut metagenome | biome: gut microbiome; feature: rumen; material: fiber-attached | host: Bos | place: Iran: Karaj | collected 2018-10
ATGGTTCATCGACTATGACCCTACAAGTAATATCCGCAGCACCCGCTGTCCGGTGTTTGCTCTGAACGGTACTCTCGACTGTCAGGTCATTGCCTCGCAGAACCTTACTGCCATCCGACAGCTGTTGCCCAAGTCAAAAAAGAATCTTGTGAAGGCATATCACGGACTCAACCATCTTTTCCAGCAGAGTACCACAGGACTTCCCGCAGAATACGGGCAGATTGAGGAAACCATTTCGCCCGAAGTACTGCAGGATATTGCCCAATGGCTCAAATCGCTGTAAAAAGCACTCATAGGTAATGACGAAAAGAACCGTTTGTAGCTTTATAATAAGATTATAATAATCTTTATATAATGTTTAACTGCCTTTCTATGTGACTTTTACAACAATAAATAATTCCGCTTTTCATCAGAAAGGCGGAATTATTGTTATTTTGCTTGGTGGAGGTAATCCTTACACCAAATGCTCAATAAGATCGGCACGTTCGCCGGGCAGCATATCGATGACAGGAATCTCAATCATCGTGTAGCAACCGGGCTGCTGACGCATGGAAGCACGAGCTACATTCACCAACACCTGACCCGTCAAGGCGGGGTTGTTGATGCTCATATTGAACTCCAGACGCTGGTTTTGTGTCTTTCCACTCACACCCTTGCGCACCAGATTCACACCATGACCCATATCGCGGACGGCATCCACCGACTCCACCGCAAAGACATGCGTCTCATCATTAGCGAAATATGGATCAGCCTTGATGGCAGCCGTCACATCCTCTAACTTGGCACCCTCTTCCAGTTCCACATACACCATGCGGCGATGAATACCTTCTCCGAGGGGAATCGTCATCGAGAGCGCGTTCTTCACACCTGCTTTCGAACGAACACAAACAGAGTGTCCCATCGACATACCCGGACCGAAGTTTGTGTAGCTCAGACCTTTAGGAGCCAGACTCTGCATCAGCGTGCGGACGATGGAGTCCGATCCCGGATCCCATCCGGCAGCAATCACGCTCACCGTACCCGTTTTCTTGTTTAGTTCCATCAGACGCTCACGATAGCCGCGGATATTGGTATGGATGTCGAAAGAGTCAACGGTATTGATGCCTAAAGGCAGAATCTGATTGGCATATTCCTCGCAGGAACGCGTGGGAGTCGCCAGAATGGCCACATCCACATCCTTCAGTTCCTTGATATCCTTCACCACCTCATACGGTGCCAACTCAGCGGGCTTGTTCTCCGCACCATTACGGCGCACGATACCAGCTACTTCGAAATCCTCGGAAGCCTCCAAAGCTTGGAGGGCATACTTACCAATATTGCCGTAACCAACGACGGCTGCTCTGATTTTCTTCATGTTCTTTTTGTTTGTTTATGAGTGTGTTTGCTGTTAATTTTACATCAAATTCAATTTTTCGGTTGCAAAATTAGTGCAAATGAATGAAAAGACCAAACATTTTGTTTGTTTTTTCTGAGTGTAGCCTAATTTCATGGCACCAGCCATAAAATAGCTGCAAGATGAATGAAAAGACCAAACATTTTGTTTGTTTTTTCTGAGTGTAGCCTAATTTCATGGCACCAGCCATAAAATAGCTGCAAGATGAATGAAAAGACCAAACATTTTGTTTGTCTTTTCTGAAAGAGGGAATTATTTGAATTGTACACAGAGACACAGAGATACAGAGTTATTTGTCATTGTCATCGTCATCGTCAAAACACTTTGTGTCTTTGTGTCTTCGTGTTCAGTTAAATAAAAGCCTGCTTTAGAGCCGCCCCTTATCAAGGGGCTCAAAATGTCATTGTCATCGTCATCGTCATAGTCATTAACTTTTAAACAGCCACGTAGTGGCGCTTAAACAGTCCGAAGGACGCTTAAACAGTTGCGAAGCAACGCTTAAACCCTTATCTGTGTCTTTATATCTTTGCAATCTGCAAAAAAAGTCGTACCTTTGTTTCCGTAAACTTAAAAACTCAAAACCATGAAGAATCATCGTCTTTTCCTAAGTACTATCCTCACGCTCTTTACCCTTTCAGTCTGTGCCCAGGCAGAACGGATTCAGAAGCGTGACTACAACAGATATGCCAATTATGACGAGTCAAAAGTTCCCGCCTACACTTTGCCCGATGCACTCCTCTGTAGCGATGGCACTCGTGTCACCACCGTAGAAGAATGGGAACAAAAACGGCGCCCCGAACTTTTCCAACTCTTCGAGACCTATATGTTTGGAAAGGCTCCGGCAGCACCCTCACCACTCATTTACCGTGTAACGGATACCGCTCAGAAAGAACTGGGCGGAAAAGCTATTCGGAAACTGGTGGATATCATGCTGACCTCAAAGTCCGAAGGCCCCGTGCTCCATCTGCAGCTCTATCTCCCAAGAGAGGCTCGCCGCCATCGAGTCCCTGTTATTCTCGGCATCAGTTTCAAACCCAACAACACCATCCTCGAAGGCCCCTGGGCGCTCGACAGCATTCTCGCCCATGGCTATGGACTCGCCACCTTCTGTTATGAAGACGTGGAGCCAGACCGTTTCGACAATCATCAGACTTGTCTCCATACCTATTATTATAAAGGTTCCCAAAGCGAGCCTTGGCCTGATGAGTGGGGAGCTGTTGCCGCTTGGGCATGGGGGATGAGTCGTGCTATGGACTATCTCGTTCAGGATCCGCAGGTCGATGCCGGTAAGGTAGCTATTCTCGGTCATTCCCGTTTAGGAAAAGCCGTACTGTGGGCAGCCGCCTGTGACCCCCGCTTTGCACTTATTATCCCCGTCAACTCCGGCTGTTGTGGTGCCGCCCTTTCCCGTCGTCAGTTTGGTGAGACCGTGGAGACCGTCAACTACCGTTTCCGTCATTGGTACTGTGGCAATTACAAGCAGTTCAATGCCCGTGAAGAGCACATGCCTTTTGATCAGCATGAGCTGATAGCCCTTTCCGCACCCCGTCCTATTTATATTGCCAGTGCTGAAGATGACAAATGGAGTGATCCCTATGGAGAATTCCTCGGTGCCAAGGGAGCTGAGCCCGTTTATGCCCTTTATGGTCTGAAAGGCATAGGTTCCGACCAGCTGACCCCTTTGGATATACCCTATGCCGATGGAGCTGTTGCCTATCACATTCGCCGTGGCCCCCATGCCGTTCTATCTTACGACTGGCAGCAGTTCCTTCGTTTTGCCGACCGTTATTTCAAATAAAAAGTGGACGAACAATCATGTTCGTCCACTTTTACAATCTTAAACTATTAAACAGCGAAGCGTTTAAACAGTCGCCCTGCGATGCTTAAACTTTTATTTATTCTTCTTCGTATTCGCTGTCCCAGTCGTCATTCATTCCGTCGGATTCCTTGGCATCAGAATCACTGGGATTAGCGGAACCAGTTTCTATTCCGATAGAAGCAGCAATCATCTGCGACAAATCAACATTGATTTCCTTTGTAATTGGCTTAATATATTTTTTCATGTTCATAATCATTTTATTGTTAGACAATTATCTGCTTACTTAATATACTTCTTACCGTTCTTGATATAAACACCCTTCACGGCACCCTTCATCTGCTGACCAGCGAGGTTGAAGACCTTGCCGCTTTCGTTATCGTTTTCGTTAACGTTGTTGATTCCAGTGCTTTCACCAAAAGTTATGTTGAGTTCTTTTGATTCTGTATTTATAATCCTAAGATAAGCCTTGCCTTTTGCCAATGTTCCTGCTTCGCTAAGATGGAATTTACCGTCTTTAAGAATATATCCCGATTCAGCTGCAACAGACACTTCTTCGGTGGCGGAGCCATACATAAGGTTACCTATTACATTGTCAGCGTCAGTACCATCGAATACCGGTATGCTATAAGAGGCTTCTGTGCCGGTCTTCTGCAGTACAAGACCAGTATTTGCAGGAACTTTTTGGACTTGAGTAAGCTTGACGCTGTTTGATTTCACATCTTCTGCTTTTACGATATAGGCGGCGAGCCCTGTAACATTGGTGAAGTCAAGACCATAGGCACTTGTTAAAGTGGTGTAAGCCTTAGAGGGAGCAAGTGTGACTGTGTTATAAGTAAAAACAACATCGTCAATTGTTAACTGTGCACTACTTGAGGATGGTCTTTTAGAATTAGGAGAAATGGCTATTTGGAAATATTTACCACCAACAGGAATGTCGAATGAGAAAATATTGGCAGAAGTATTTAGTTCCATATCGCTTTCTATTAAAGTCCATGTTGAGCCATCGTTGGAATAGCTTATATTAATTTTAATTATTGCTCCGCCCGCTCTTGATGCTTTCGCCTTAAATGAAACATTTGTCAAATTATCAATAGCTGTCGTTGTTTTTAAATAACCATACTTAGCAGCAGTATAAATGCGCATGGCTGCAGATTGTTTGCCTGAAATGCAATTTTGGGTGCTAACCGTTCCATAGTAAATCTCCCATCCGATTCCACAATCACTACTGGTTGAGGGGACTGTAAAAGTACCTTGAAAATTTGTACTTGTGCTTTTTTTCTCAAACCCTTCTGTCTTGGTTTCACACCATCCCACGCTGACTACCATCATGAGCAGCAGCGTCATAAAATAACGCAATTGATTATTCATTTCCTTTTTTTTTATTGTTAATTATAATGGTCTGTTCCTTTTTTTGTGTTGTACGGTGCTAGGGGACTGCTAAAAACTAGTAGTTGCGTTGGCTGCTGTGCAACAAAACCATAAAATTATTGCAAAATTACAAACAAAAAAAGAAATGACAAAAAATTTTATGAAGAAAATAAGGTTTTAATGATTAAAGGAAATAAGTTATCATGTGAGGAGGAGTATTTTAAAAGTTTAAGTTTGTATTCATTATTTCGTTTGCAGAGATAGACATTTTTTGTCTAACTGCGCATATAGATAACATAAAAGTGTTCTATTATTGTTTTTTTTGTATACACAGAGACACGAGGGGTTATGACAATGACTATGACGATGACCTAATAAAAGGTTAAGCGCTTCGCTGTTTAACTATTTCTCTTCTTCCTGCACAAAGCCGATGCGCTTTCTGGGCTTGGGCTTTGGGTCCTTCGCCTGCAATTCAGAAATGGCGGTGCTGATCAATATACTACTATGCATGGCTACGCCAAATTCGGTGAAGGCATAAGGAAGATAGCGAGTACCACCCCTTTTGTTTGTGGTCACAATTTGTGACCTCAAACTAGCAGAATCTTCCAAATGCCTTTGTTCATCAAGGTTCTTTGAAGTCGCAATTTGCGACCTCAAACGTACAGACTCTGTTTCGTCCTTAGTCAAACAGAACATAAAATCATCACCCTCGAAACGTTTTATATTACGTCTCACCGCTTGATTTAAACGTTTTGTCTCAACACCATAGAGCAATGCCAGATCCTTGTCGAGCATCACGCGTTGCCCACGTATCTCATATATCTTGCGTTGAATGATTTGCAATTCGTTTTCAGCCATAGGTCACAATGTCTTTTTAGTTTTTGTTCTGCAAAGATAGTATAAACGAATGTAATAACAAAATATAATTGATTATTTCTGAGTTAAGCCTATCTTCGACCGATGGTCAAAGTTAATAAGAAGTTTTGAAAAATCAAAATGTGTTCCGTAAAATCCCCTTCCCTTCAGGGAGGGGGGTAGGCTTCTATCAGGAAGGGGCTAGGGGTAGGCTCCTTTAAACAGCGAAGCGCTTAAACAGTCGCTCTGCGACGCTTAAACTATTAACCCTTTATTCAGGGATAGGGGTGAGGCTTCCACGCCATTCTTACGCTGCTTCCACGCCATTTTTACGTTGCTTCTACGCCATTTAAGCGAGGTAAGAATGGCAAAGAGACAAAGCCATTTCCTAAGGGAAAAGACTACTGGGGATGAACGTAGCGAAAGACGTTTAAATAGGCGCTGTTTAGGGGGTCCTGTAATTAGGCCCTAATCACTCCCCAAATCTTTAAGTTTTCGTCAGTAATTAGGCCCTAATCACTCACGAAAACTGTAAGTTTTAAAAACCACCTATGCAGAAGGGGCAGTATGACCTTATAAGGGTTTAAGCGTTGCTTCGCAACTGTTTAAGCGCCTTCGGCTGTTTAAGCGCCCTTCGGGCTGGTTAAAGGTCACTCTCGAGGGAGCGAGGGGACGGGAGGACGAGGGGATGAGATTACTTCTCTTATCTGAGCCTATGCACTATTATTCAGTGAACGTACCATAGAGAGCATAAAGAATGTGTCACTGACCGAAGGGATGTAATTTCGTGTTCCGTTAATAGTCATAGTCATTGTCATAGTCATTGTCATATTCATCGTCATAAAATGTGTCAGTGTTGTGTCAGTGGTGTCAGTCCGACTGTCACGCTTCAGCCCTTTGTTTATCGGGGGTGTGCGGTGGTGTCAGTGTTTTTTATGTTTTTTCTTTGTACCTATATTTGACAATGACTATGACGATGACTATGACGATGACTTTATAAAGGGTTAAGCGTTGCTTCGCAACTGTTTAAGCGCCTTCGGCTGTTTAAGCGCCCTTCGGGCTGTTTAAAAGACGATGACGATGACTATGATTTAACGGAACACGAAGACACGAAGACACAAAGTATTTTAAAACAGTATTCTCGCCCCCTCGTCCCCTCGTCCCCTCGCCCCCTCGTCCTCCCGTCCTCCCGCTCTCTTTTCATTGTGTTGCGACAAAAAATGGCATGGGTTTTCCTGTTTGTCACAGTTTGGGGAGGTTGTCGCAACAAGACGAGTATAAACAATATGCCTTTTCATTATATACATCGCTTATGACACTATCTTTGCAAAAAGAATTTATAACAATAAAAAAAAAGCGATATGAAAAAGGTTTTTTCAAGAAAAGATTTTGGCAAGATGAGTGCCATCGTTTGTGTTTTTATGACCATGTTTTCACTGGCAGCGTGCAGTGACCACTTAGACGTTGTTGATGGGGGTACTCCTCAGAGTAGTGAACAGTCTGAGAGTCATGTTGCTCCGCCAACCCAACCGACTACCGATGCCATGACGGTGACGGTCTCGGACGCTACGTATGTATTCAACGGCAACTATACGGGTGAGGCCAAGGCGCTGGTGAACCGTGTCACCACATCTGCTGCCAGTCTGCAGGAGAATGGTGTGAAGAACATCATCATCCACGGCAGTAGCATCGCATCGCTCACGAACAAAGAGACGGCCGACCTGCTGCTGCAGATGTCACGCGGTGCCTCGCTGGTGGTGGCCGATCCTACTGCCGACAATATCAAGGTGCTGGCCAAGCGCCTGAAAGATGTGATAAGCACTTATTCCATCGGCGGTAATAATGAGGAGGCAAGAAGCGAGGTGAACCAGATTCTTGGCTCGCGCATACTGCATCGCATCAAGTTGTGGAACGACGGTCTTATCGAATCATCTTTCGGCAGTGACCTCCTTAAGAACAAATCATTGTCGCTGCTGGCCATACGCGACGAAGATAGTTTCCAGGTACCTATCGAACCGCAAAACGAGACAGATAGTGTCACTATACGGATACTTGACGAGAAACGTAACCTGAAAGAGGAGGCAAGCGTCAGCTATGTGGACAATTCGGTGATGACCGATTACCACTATGGCATCAAGGCCGATAATCTGGCGCAATGGTTGAACACACCCGACGATGACCTTGTTGCTCGTGAGAAAAGCCGCCAGGCTGCCGCCAAGATGATGGCCACCCGTGCGGGTGGAAGTGCCGAGGAGTATCTTGACAAGATTACAGAGTCGATAGAAAACACCTTCGATGCGGGTTTCAAGTTGTCGGGGCCCAGCGGACACAACCCTTACCACAAGTGTATTGTAAAATACAGAATATGGACGGCCTATTCCGGCGAGAAGAAATGCGATGTCTATTGCATGACGCAGGAGATCACAGCCTATAACCAGATGCTGGACTGTGGTCCTACCAATGAATCGGATTGGTATAACGGCAAAGATTGGTCTGCCATGGATGAGCTGCATAAGAGATATTCCTTTCTTGCAAAAGATGTCTATGGTCCCTATATGCACAGGGTATCTTCGGAGTGCCAATTGATTGACGGCGACCTTCCCGTTACTCTGGAGGAATATGCGCCACAGAATTCTACCAGCGGCGGACAGACAGTATCCAATGGATTCTCCTTCTCGTTAGGTGCCAGCGTTTCTGCAAAAAGCGGTGGACCGGAAGCTGGCATATCTACCAGCATGCAGTGGAGCCAGAGCGTCAGCAAGTTCAGTGCCGACCTGAGCATGAAGGCTCAAGCATCACCTGATGGCGAAATCGATTGGTTTTACACAGGTGCTGATCCCGATTCACACTATCGTCTGTTCAGCAATTACCATGAGACTGCCAAGAGCATCCTGACCTCTACCTGTACGCTGCAGCATGCATGGGTATGGACGGTGAAAGGTTCCACCTCGTCTTCCGTAAGTTTAATATCCCATATTTCACTTATAGATAATTGGCTTACTTATGTTATAGGTAAATTCGAGTGCATTCCTCACTATATCTCACAAGGAAGAGATGATGTTCGCCGCATCACTATCCCCTGTCCGCCACGTCACCTCCAGACCTGGAGTATGAATGTAGAGTCAAAAGATGTGGATGCCAGCAAGCTGAAGGAGATCGAGTCGTTCCTGACTTCCCATCTCGGCCAGTACTTTATGCCCACATGCGTATTCTCTACCGTGAAGCCTGAGCACAAGAGAGCCACTGGTGTATCCGACAGTGATGAGGTAGCAGAATTCGTCAGCAAGTGTAAGCAGGCATTTGCCTCCACCTCCGGTCGCGAGCTTCTCCGCGAGGCAGGCAAGCGCGCAGGTCTCTCCGACAAGGGCAGCTTCACCATCGTATGGCGCCACACCGATCTGGGTGTGAACAGCGACCGCGAGGAGTTTACCTTCAACATGAGTGGAAACTAAAATATGGCGAAACGAGACAAGACTCGTTCACAACAGACAACACCTCCCGACTGGATATTCGTTCCAGCCGGGAGTTTTTTTGTAAGGAGTGAAGACAAGACATTCTTAGGAGTGAAGACAATAACGCACTTAATTCTCATTGTATTGCGACAAAAAAATGGCATGGGTTTTCCTGTTTGTCACAATATGGGGAGGTTGTCGTAACAAGACGAGTATAAACAACATGCCTTTTCATTATATACATCGCTGATGACACTATCTTTGCAAAAAGAATTTATAACAAAAAAAAATTAAAGCGATATGAAAAAGGTATTTTCAAGAAAAGATTTTGGCAAGATGAGTGCCATCGTTTGTGGTTTTATGACCATGTTTTCACTGGCAGCGTGCAGTGACCACTTAGACGTTGTTGATGGGGGTACTCCTCAGAGTAGTGAACAGTCTGAGAGTCATGTTGCTCCGCCAGCCCAACCGACTACCGATGCCATGACGGCGACTGTATCGGGTTCTACGTATGTATTCGAAGGCCCATAAATGTATCGTTTATAGTCATAGTCATCGTCACTCCCTTCCCTTCAGGGAGGGGCTAGGGGTAGGCTTCTATCAGGGAGGGGCAGGGGTGAGGCTCTCAAAAAAAGTGGACGAACAATCATGTCCGTCCACTTTTACAATATTAAACTTTTAAACAGCGAAGCGCTTAAACAGTCGCTACGCGACGCTTAAACTTTTATTTATTCTTCCTCTTCGTATTCGCTGTCCCAGTCGTCACTCATTTCGTCGAACTCTTTGGCATCAGAATCCTTGGGATCAACGGGAGTAGTTCCTACTCCAAGAGAAGCAGCAATCATCTGCGACAAATCAACATTGATTTCCTTTGTAATTGGCTTAATATATTTTTTCATGTTCATAATCTTTTTATCGTTAGACAATTATCTGCTTACTTAATATACTTCTTACCGTTCTTGATGTAAACACCCTTCACAGCGCTCTTCATCTGCTGACCAGCGAGGTTGAAGATCTTGCCGCTTTCGTTTTCGTTAACGTTAACGTTGTTGATTCCTGTGCCTTCGCCAAATACGATGGCCAGATCTTTAGCCTCACCAGCAGGAACAGGAACAGCGAGATAAGCTTTACCGGCAGCGAGTGTACCAGCTAAGCTTGGACTGAACTTACCATCCTTCAGGATGTAACCAGCATTTTCGGCAATATCTGTGGTCTCAGTAGCGGAACCTACCATCTTGTTCTCTGAAACGTCATCGGGATCACCAGTCAGTACAGGAACAGAATAAGAAGCTTCTGTGCCAGTCTTTTGTATCACAAGACCTGTATTTGCAGGAACCTTGCTGACCTGAGTAAGCTTGACGTTGCTTGATGTCACATCTTCTTCCTTCACGATATAAGCGGCGAGACCATCAACTGCTGAGAAATCAAGAGGATAAGCGCTTGTCAGCGTGGTGTATTCCTTGGTGGGTGAGAGGGTAACAGATGGAGCCTCTGTTAATTCTTTGTAGAGAACTACGTCTGTTTGTGCAGATGTGTAGCAAGCAAAGCGAGGACTCGATGAGTTGTACTTCAGTTTACGCTCGCTTGTCCCAACATTAGTGATGGTGCATGTTCCGTCACTGTAAGCAATAGTCCACGTAGAACTGTTGTTCAGCTCGTCGGAGAGAGCCAAGCTGTTTCCTGAAGTCCATGAGAAGAAGGAGTCCCCATCCTTGATGAACCAATTCGTGCCTGATGCGAAGAGTGCTACAGGACGAACCTTTGTTGAAACGGAAGCATCGATGAGGTCACCGCTAATCGTTGCGTCAACAGCGCTGCCATAAGAGGTGTTCTCTGCAATACCGCCATAAGCTTTTGCTTCATCGTTCTCATAAACTATCAGATAGCGTTTGCCAGCTTCGAGTTCTTCAGCAGAGGTAACCTTTTGATAAATACCGCATCCTTCGGTAACTGTTCCTATAAATGCTGTCCCATCAACGGTGAGCGTCTTGTCGTTCGTATTGAACGTGAAGGTGTAAGTTCCGGCATTCTCGAGATAGAAGTTTGAGCCGTTGTCGGTTTTGGTGGCAATATTAGTGTGGTTGTCAATAGTAAGCCAGAAGTCACCGTCAGCCTCTGCTCCATACCAAGTACCCTTAGAGTCTTTTATCTTGAATGTTGCGCCAGCTTCCACAGTAGCAGTGATTGTATAGATGCCATTCTCGCCCTTGGTAAGTTTATTGTCATCACTAGCAGTCCATTCATTGAATGAGCCAAGAAGATTGTACTCTGTCTCTGGCCATCCAGTTACAGTGAGAGTCATTGCGTCAGGATCAAGTGTGAAAGTATAGCTTCCGTCAGCAGTCATATAGAAGTCTTTGCCATTAACCAAAGCAATATTCGTAGCATTTTCCTCATTCACCCAATATGCATCACCATCTGCTGCAGCGCCATACCAACTAATTTCGCCATCAACATTCTTAATCACCTTGAAGGTTGTACCTTGTGTCATCGATGCCGTGACGGTATTATTAGTAAACTTATAGGTGTCATCGTTGGTCTTCCAAGTCGTGCCATCTTCTTCCATATTAAAAGAGCCAACGAGATAGTACTTTTCAACAGCAACAGTTTCATATAAAACGACAACCTTCGAGTGGCCAGTAGTTGCACCGATAGTGGCAACAACAGCTTGGGTGCCATCAGTTGGAGTAATCGTTACGGTCGTTCCGTTTGCAGATGCCGTGGCATTCTCCCAAGTGCTGTTGGCAAGTGCGGTTGCGTAACCTTCAGTAGTTGCAGTGAATACAATGGATGTCAGCTTATAACCCTCCTGTGGAGCAATCGTCAGCGTGCTGTTCTTGTAGAAACGTGTACTGGTATAGCTTTGATCTGGAGTTCCAGGATAATAATTGTTTGTAGGTGTAGTAGCGCCGCCTTTTGCTGCAACCATGGTAGCCTGCTCACTTGTCCAAGAAAGTTCTGAGGCCGTAGCAGTGGCTGTTTCATCGATAGATAGATTCCATGTCACTGCATTAGCCAACACTTCTTCCACAATCAGGGTATAAGATGCAGAACCTTCGTTGTAGTTGTTGTCGCCTGCAAATCTAGCGGAAATGGTGGTAGTGCCTGCACCAACGATTGTTACTTCGCCTGTGTTTGCGTCAACAGTAGCCACGCTTTTTTCCGAGCTGCTATATGTTACAGAAACTGAATGGGGATTCGTCAGTTCGTTGGTGAAGTTTGCATCGCCTTCGTTCTTGGTTACTGTTGCCGTAGCATAGGAAAGCTCTGCACTGGGCTTGCTTGCACTTTCAATAGAATAGATGTAATTGCCATTCGTAAATTCGTAAGTACCATTGTAATTCTTCAGAGGGCCATAGACCACTACTTGATCGCCCTCATGAATCTGGTCTGATGCAGTGAAGTTCTCGTTTTCAAGGTATTTACCTCTATAAATCTCGAGCTGATTGCTCTCTGTCGTGCCATCGTCAGAAATGAAATAAGTTGCATTTCCGTTAGAAGTGCTGACTTCGCTAATAGATGAAATCTTACCGGCAACATAGACATTGTCAGAGGTCTTATCACCAAGTAAATCAATCAGTTGGAATGCCTGTTCCACAGTATAGGGAGCATCGACTGTTCCGCCTGCGGGAAGAACTGTAACTGCCAATTCTTTTGTTCCACCACTATATTCCGAATTTTCACTCCATGTGGCAGTAATGGTTGCTGTTCCTGTTGCTACACCAGTTACGGTTGTTCCAGAAACGGAAGCAATAGAAGAATTAGAGGAATCCAACGTTAAATCAGGGCCGTCGGTCGTTACTGTGGTTGTTTCTCCTACCTTAATCATTGAAGAGCCGATATTCACGGTTGCCGTTTTCAATCCTCCCACGGTATAGGTAACTTCAATACCGGCTATACGGCGGTGACCAGAAGTACCTCCTATTGTGAATGTCACAGAGTTGTCACTTCCTGTCCAAGAACCATTTTCATAGTTGCCAACATCAGTGGTAATCGCATTGCTTCCATCGCCACTGCCAAAAGTAACGGTGATAGCTGTAATTGTATAAGACGAAGAAACCGTAAAATAACTACCACCATATACTCTGATGGCATTACCAGTAGTGTAGTACTTGGGAGCATTGGAATTGGTTCCTTTGTCGAAAGCAATGGAGAAGTTCGTGCCTGCATAGGACTTTACTTCCTGCTGATTAGTATAACCTTGTTCTGAGAAAGTAACAGACTCCTCGTCTGCCCATCCCACGCTGGCTACCATCATAAGTAGCAGCGTCATAAAATAACGTAGATTTTTTTTCATGTTTTTTGGTTTTTATTGAGTTTATATTGATATTTAGGCAAATTTTCATCACCCCAATTGTCCTGTGTCAAACGGGGCTATGGGTCTGATAGTAAGGTAGTTGCGTGCGCGTACGCGCATGTTGGGCTACATAATACGCGACAAAGATAGAAATTATTTGGGAAACGTGCAAATATTTTTTGTAAAAGTTTAAATAAAAGGTTAAGCGCCGCATAGCGGCTGGTTAAAAGTTAATGACGATGACAATGACTATGACCTTATAAAGGGTTAATAGTTTAAGCGCTTCGCTGTTTAAGCGCCACTACGTGGCTGGTTAAAGGACTATGACTATGACTATGACAATGACCATGACTATGACGTTTTGTGGCTTGAAATAAAAGGGGAAATGCAATAAAAACGGGGAAGGGCGCGTTAATTTAATTGTATATATACAAAAAAAGGATGTATGATTGAAT
>JAEEGL016790989.1_pt1 | contig 13639 bp, 10 predicted proteins | sample 9134231 | NCBI WGS metagenome assembly JAEEGL01 (sample SAMN16246548, study PRJNA631951) | gut metagenome | biome: gut microbiome; feature: rumen; material: fiber-attached | host: Bos | place: Iran: Karaj | collected 2018-10
TTGAGGCCGGAACGGTTAAACTTGCCGGAACAGATGAAGAAGGCATCTATACGGAGTTTTCCATGCTGTTGGATGATGAGTGCGAGTATAAAAAAATGGCTAAAGCAAAGAATCCATATGGTGATGGAATGGCAGCGGAGAAGATAGTGGAAATGATTTTGCAATTTGAGCTACAAATATAGTTAATACAAATACATAGCAATAGAACATAGGATATAATATAGAGTTGATGAGATTAATTCAAATAGAATATATATAAAATAAAGAAATATGATGGTTAAACAAACTTATTTATTATGAATTGATGAGAGAAACTTATTGAGGTTTGCATAACACAAAGAAAGAGGAAAAGGATAATGATTAATAGATTAAAAAGGATTAGTGATAGTCAATCTGATAAACTCTACATTTTTGGCGCCGGAAAAGAGGCTGTGGATATTACAAGGACGTTTGCACTGTTTGGCATTAGAATAGACGGGTATTTTGACAATGCACAGCCTAATGGTGGGGAAAAGAATGGTCTTTCGCTGTTACCAATAAGAGAATTGGATGTTGTAGATAGGAATCATTCGTTTTTTTATATAGCTAGTTATTATCAAAATGAGATTAAAAATCAATTGTTAGAAAAAAAAATAACAAATATTATTTATAAAAATAGATTGGCTGTTAATTGTTATGACAGCTATCAAAAACTGGTGTTTCCTAAATGCGATAAACCGATTGTGTCGGTTCTTTGTACAACTTGTAATGCGTGGTTTTATCTGTATGATTGTATGAAATCATTATTAGATAATGAAAATAAATGCCAGTTTGAGGTTATCATAGGTGATGATTATTCAATAGACTTGACTCGTGATGCAGACGAATATTTTGAAAATGTAACAGTTATTCATCATAAAAAGCAAAAGCAATATCTTGGAAATGCAAATGAAATAGCCAAATACGCAAAAGGTAAATATATTCTATTATTGGCAGATGATACGCGTTTTGTAAAAAAGCATTATATTGATGATTTATTAGAGTATATTGAACAAGACGAAAAAGTAGGCGCGATTACTGGAAAAGTGTGGTGTCCCGCCGAAAATAGATATACGTTACCTAAAAATTATGAATTTACACAAAACGAAAAAAACGGAGAAATAGCAGATGGAGACAAAATTTGTAATGTTGAAAATGCATGGCCAGTGGCATTATTGATTAGAAAAGCACTATGGGAAGATATAGGAGGCTTTGAAGAGATTTATCTGCCTATATATTTTGAAGACGTTGATTTGGAATTAAAAATAATAAATAGTGGATATGATGTTGTGCACTTTCCTAAAACAGAAATCAATCATTATTGGGGAGGGTATTATTTGAATGGACATCCTTGTTATGAAAGAAATAGTGAAATATTTAATAATAAATGGCGTTCATATTTTGAAAACAGAGAATTAAGAGAATATTATTTGAATAGAAGATGATATTTGGAGGTATTATATGAGGATTTTTATTTCTGGAGTAGCCGGTTTTTTAGGAAGTCATTTGGCAGATCGATTATTGGAAGAAGGACATGAGGTTGTAGGGTGTGACAACCTAATAGGTGGATACTTGGACAATGTACCAGATGGGGTTGAATTCTATCAGGTTGATTGTCAGTATTTAAATACGATGAACAAATTATTAAAAAATGTTGACATCGTGTATCACACAGCATGTACGGCATATGAAGGATTATCGGTTTTTTCACCAAATTTAATGTGTCAAAACACATATCAGATTACTGCAAGTTTGGCATCAGCGGCAATTTCACAGGGTGTAAAACGGTTTGTGTATTGTTCAAGTATGGCAAGATATGGAAAACAAGATGTTGTTCCATTTACTGAAGATATGATTCCAAAACCGCAAGATCCATATGGGATATCAAAGTATGCTGCTGAAAACCTACTTAAATGTTTATCTAGTGTTCATGGGATGGAGGTAGTTATAGCCGTTCCTCACAATATTATTGGCCCTAGACAAAAGTATGATGACCCATATAGAAATGTGGCATCAATAATGATAAACATGATGTTACAAGGAAGGCAACCTATTATATATGGAGATGGTGAACAGAAACGTTGTTTTTCTTTTATACAGGACGATATAGATTGTTTAATGAGATTGGGATTTCAAGACGATGTAGTAGGTGAAGTAATAAATATTGGACCAGATGAAGAGTTTGTTACAATTAATGATCTTGCGAAGACGATTGCTAAATTATTACATTTCGACTTAAAACCTATATATGTACCGGATCGACCTCAAGAAGTGAAGTTGGCGACGTGCTCGGCTGAAAAAGCAAGAAAAATGCTGAATTATCAAACAAAGTATAGCTTAGAAGATGGATTAAGCGAAATGATAGATTATATAAGGAAAAAGGGTCCCAAAAAATTTAGATATCATTTAGATGTTGAGATAATTAATGATAAGACTCCTAAAACATGGTCTAAAAAAATGTTTTGACATTTATTAGATTGTTTCGATTGGATTGATTCTTCAGTGGTTTTCCGAATTCATATCTAAATTTAGAAAATCCATGTTTTTAAAAGGAGCCTAATTAATGAATTATAATATCTATATTTGGGGAACAGGAGCTAATGCAAAAAAAATAAATGATTTATATCCTGATGAAATAAAAAAGGATAATATTATTGGCTATATAGATAACGACAAGAGTAAAACGGGAACGGTGTTTTTTGGAAAGACGGTTTTTTCACCTGAAATACTTAACATAGAAAAAAATGTAGCAATATATATTTCAGTTTACGAAGATAAGGATATAAAAGAACAGCTATATAGGGATTACCCAAATGATATAAAACTCTTGGATAAAGACTATTTTTTTAAGAAAAAAATGATGACTAGATATGAGGCATCAGAAGATGTTGAAATTCAGGAAATAATGGGATATTTGGAGAATAATACACTTAAAATGTTTAATTATTTCTGGGTTGATAAATATGAGAATAGCTATTTTGAGTTTGGCCGGCAGGACGGTTTGATATATGTAATTCATAATGGTAGAAAACTATTTTTTTCGAAGAAATACGATACAGAAATTAAAGCAAAGAATTATTATACTTCATTACTTATTGAGCAGGATGAACTATCTCCGCATAGGTATTTGACAAATGAGTATGATGTCGTTAGAGGAGATATAGTAGTCGATGTTGGTGCTGCAGAAGGTATTTTTTCATTAGATGTAATAAGTATTGCTAAGAAAATATATATAATCGAGCCAGATAATGATTGGGTTGAAGCTTTAGAGCATACATTTGCAGACTACCATGATAAGATAAAGATTATCAATAAATGTGTTTCCAACTACCATAATGAGTCAACAGTTATGCTTGATGAAGTGATTAATGAGAGACAAATAGATTTTTTGAAAATGGATATAGAAGGTGAGGAATTCTATGCGCTATGTGGTGCTAAAAGAATAATAGAAGAATCTGAAAATCTCAAATGTGTTGTATGTTCATATCATCAAGAATTTGCATATTATGCTTTGAAATCAGTACTGGAGCAGTTGAACTGCGAAACTAAACCTTCTAGAGGATATATGTGGTTTTACGAGCATTTTAATAATATGCGACCTTCGACTCTAAGAAGGGCTTTAATTCGGGCAAAAAAAAGGAGTGTCAACGGTGCAAAGACAGATTATTAATGCTGCTTGTGGATGCGAAACCAGTGAAGGTATATGGTTTGTGCATTATGTGTTTAGCTTGCTTATGTTTTTTAGCTATAAAGAAAACAAAATTACAAAGTCTATTTTGATTGAAGATGGAAGATCAGACAAAATTGCTCCATTTTTGGACATGATTATATATGAAAATAGAGTATATTTATTTCCTAACAACGCAAATTATATTTGGATATACGAAGTTGCATCAGATGAGGTACATAAAATAGAACATAGATTTGCAGATGAGAATAATTTTAGGAGAGCATTTAGAATTGGAAAAACGATTTATGTGATACCATATAAAACAAATAATATATTAAGGATGGATATAGAGACTGAAAAAATTGAATTATTGAGCGGATTGGATTCTATATATGGTTTTATAAATAATAATTCACCATATGTTTATTCTTGCTGCTTGTATAGAAATAAATACTGTGTATGTACAATACCACATACGAATTCTTTAGCCATATATGATATTGATGAAATGGCGTGGAAAAAAATTGAAACACCGAATAGAGATTATGTACAAGTTGTTGAAATCAGTGATAAACTATATGCTTTTAATTATTCTTCATATACAATAGATGAGATTAGTATTGATGGGAACGTCTTAAAATCTTCAAATAAAACTGTATCTGTTGATGTTGAATTACATAATTTGGGCAATGATTCTTTGGTAGCAAATGATATAAGAACAGGTTTAATTGAGGTGTATTCAGGAGAATTAGAAAAAATTGGTAGAGTAGAAACAAGTGTCATTAATAGCGACTTGACAACAGATTTTCATCAGGCTTGTTGGATAAAAGGGGTTAATAAGGCTTGTGCAATAACAAAAGGCAATGAATTATTAGTCTTTAATAGGGCAAATAAATACTATTCAATTCAATTGCATATGGATGAAGAATTGTGGAATAAAAATGGAATTGATTTAATAAAAAACAATATTAAGAAAATTCCTGAAAGTGAGATGTGTTCTATAGAGGCGTTTTTATCAGAACTTTCTTCAGCAAAATCTACATGATGACTTTAAGATTAAAAAACGATTCGGCATTATATGCGAAAGGTATTGAAGACTAGAGGCTTTACGATGTTAAGCATTGAAATCGTTATAATTTGGATGAGTAAGCTAATTCTTATAGGGAGATGCAGGCGCTTAGAGTTTGGATGAATGACAAATGATATAGGGTGGATCGCAATAGGCAAGGCATAAAAAGATTTAGTCAATCAGTCTTAAAATATCATAACTACGAAGAGTAGGATAAAGATGACGAATTGTGAGTAGTTGAAATTATTTTTGTGAAAACAAAGAGGGATTATAATGAAAAAGTATTGGATTTATGGAGCAGGAAAAAATGCTGAAAAATATGTACGAGTTTTAAAACAAATGATCGATATTGAATACATAATTGATAAGGATTGTAAGAAGCACGGTTTAAGAATATGTGGAGTAAAAATAGTTTCTCCAGAAGTTCTAGTTAATAATTCTGATGAAAAGAAGATAATTGTATCAGTTAATAATCCTCGAATAATTGACGAAGTCTATAAGCAACTTGATTCCTTTGGATATAAGCGAGATTATGATTATATTAATGCAGAAAAACTAGTTAATATTTTTCCAATAGTATCTGGAACAATAGTTGGATATAGAACACCCATTTCCGGATATATATGGGGAAAAGGAATTGATTATAAATCTAGATTGATAAAAAGAATCAATGAAGAAAAAATATATAGAGTAATATATAAGGGTTTCGAAGATAGATACGAAGATATAATTGCAAAATGTAAAAAATATAAGCTGTTTAGTGAAGGAATAGTTAAGACAGAAGTTACGGATGAAATTCACGAGTTAAATGATTATCTGGTTTTACAACATGAGTTTATTAAACCGATTTCTTACTGCTATGAATGGGCGCCAGAAACATTCAAGGATAGTGTGTTCCATGTGTTGAATTTTATAAAAAGATTAACAAATTATAATCTGGGAATTGATGATGGTCATGCATTGAATTTGACAATACACAATGGAAAATTTAAGTTGGTTGATTTTGGAGCATTATGCAATCATATTACAGAACCTGGAGTGTTTATAGAAATTTTAAATACGCAGGTCTTACCATACATTTTAATGTGTAAAAACGAGATAGAAAAAGCGTATATGCATTTAAAAAATGCTGACATAAATTTTAGCCCTCAAGATATTGAAGGCTATTTGACTGAAGGCGAATTTCAGGGGCTTAAAGATTTATATGGGAAAGCGATAGATTGCGTTTCTGAAAATCATATTATCTCATTTATTGAAGCAACTAAAACATACTTAAATGAAATAAGTATTATTGAAGAAGAGACAAGATGGAAAGGTTATCAAAATGATGAATGGGAATGGTCTTCAGATAAACAAAAATGGTCTGAAAAAATGACAAGTGTCATTAATCTTTTAGAGGAGATTAAACCGAAGACGATAATCGATCTCGCAGGAAATATGGGATGGTATGGATCGTATCTGAGAGAAAAAGTTGAATATTCAATAATTTCTGATTTAGATACATCATGTGTTGGTTATTTATGGAAAAAGATTCAAAATGAGCATTTTGATAATGTTATTCCAATTTATATGTCATTATGTACTCCTTCCGCGGCCTATTATAAAGATTATCCAATTACTTCTAATTGTATTCAGCCGTGGCGAGAATCAGCTGAAAAGAGGTTTAAATGTGATGTAGCAATAGCATTGGCTATAGTTCATCATTTAGCATTTGCGCAACAACTCTCCTTTGAGGAAATTATAAATCAAATATCTACATTTACAAAAAAATACTTGATAATAGAGTTTATCGAGCAAACAGATCAATACATTTGGGATTTTAGAAAAGAAGGCTTTGAATGGTATTCAAAAGAGAATTTTGAAAAAGAATTAAAACGCAAATACTCAATAATGGAGGTAAAAAAATCGACACCATCAGAAAGTAGATATATATATATGGCGATGTTAAAGGAGACTAGTATTGAAGTATGAAAAAATATGTTGTTTACGGAGCTGGAGATTATGGCAAAAGAATAATCGAATATATTGGTAGAGAAGGTATAGCATTTTATATAGATGAGAATAAAGAAAAACAAAAGTCTGGATACTTAGGGTTTGATGTTTATTCTTTGACTGATGCTCTTCATTTACTTAAGAATATGCCGATTATCATTGCATTAAGTGAAGAAAAAATAGCTCAAGCAAGAACTAGTATTGAAAAAAAGGGTTTATATAACATCTACACATTTCGGGAAATACAAGTTCAGAAAACGCGAGAGAAAATAGAGACAAGAACGGATTATATTAGTATTTATAGGAAATCTATAAAATGGATTACAGATAACTCTATAGTAGGTGGTGGGATAATAAATAATACGTCATTAAAAAAATCATATCCAGAGGTTACTGGATATTTTATTCCATCATTATTAAGGTGGGGGTATAAAGATTTAGCAATAAACTATGCAAAGTGGTTGTGTTCAATCCAACATGATGATGGGGCATGGTATGATACGGATGATATCAATCCATATATATTTGACTCAGCACAGATATTAAAGGGATTAATATCCATAAGAGGAATATTGCCAGAAGTTGATAATCATATTATTAAAGGCTGTGATTGGATTTTAAGTAATATGAATGATGAAGGCAGGTTGGTAGCTCCTATTAAAGATGCATGGGGGGATGGAAAAACCTATTCGGAACTGATTCATACTTATTGCATTTCACCAATTAAGGACGCAGGACGATTACTGGGCCGGGATGATTATATTATAAAAGCAAAGCTAATTGAAGATTATTATACAACTAAATGCTTAAATCAAATTCTTAGTTTTGATTTGTTATCGCATTTTTATGCGTATGTTATGGAGGCGATGCTTGATATTGGTAGAGATGATCTGGCAAGAGAAGCAATGAAGAAAGTTGCATTACTTCAAAAAGAAAGTGGCGCTGTTCCAGCATATAAGAATGTGGATTGGATATGTTCAACTGGCTTATTTCAACTAGCAATAGTATGGTTTCGATTAGGCGAAAACGAAAAAGGGCAGAAGGCTTTTTTGTATGCCTGTAAATTACAGAATGAATCGGGTGGATGGTATGGAAGTTATCTTTCAGAAGTAAACTCAAATGAAACAAACACATACTTCCCAGATGCTGAAATAAGTTGGGCGGTTAAATATTTTCTGGATGCGTTATACTATAAAAACTTAGCTTTGTTTGAAACGCAAGCACCGATATTTAGTGAGCAGATAAGTTATCATGATGAAAGATATTTGTGTATTGCAAATGCAATACACAATTCTATTTTGAAATCAATAAAAGTATTGGATGTAGGCTGTGGAAAAGGTAGGTATCTTAGGAACTTAATTAAGGAGTATCCGGATAATAGATACTATGCAGTTGATTTATCACCTAAAGTTATGAAATATATCAGGGCTTCATGCATAGAACAGCAGCAAGGAGCGTTAACAGATATACCATATAGTGATGACTATTTTGATATTGTATACACTTGTGAAGCATTGGAACATGCGGTTGATATAAAAATGGCAGTAAAAGAGCTTTGCCGTGTTACAAAATCAGGTGGAACGGTTATAATAGTTGATAAAAATATAGCGAAGTTAGGATATTTTCCGATAGAAGAGTGGGAGCAATGGTTTGATGAAAAAGAATTAACAAGTGAAATGATGAAGTATTGCTCAAACGTTGATGTTATAAAGGAAATAGCATTTGATGATACACCGGCTAATGGGCTTTTTTACGGTTGGATTGGTAAAGTAAAATGATAGATTCAGTTAAAAAAAACTAAGCTGCCATCCATACTGGAAAATCATATTCTTGGTTTGAAAGATACAAGGGAAAGATATGACAGCGCTTAGTTGAGTAAAATAATTACTTTTGGGTATCAATAGTAAAATATAATATGATTAGATAACATAATGTTTAAGCATTATGGAAAAAAATAAAAAGAGTATGTCTTGTAATCATTTTAGGGATGTACATGCCATAAAAAAGACAGTGGGGATTGATAAAAGAATATGTCAAGGGTAAGCATAGTTTTGCCAACTTATAATGGTGAAAAATATATAAAAGAATCTATAGACAGTATCATAAAGCAGACGTATACAGATTGGGAACTTATAATCGTAAATGATTCTTCCATGGATTCTACGATGGAGATAGTCAATAGTTATGTAAAAGTAGATAAAAGAATAAAAGTTATTTGCAACGAGAAAAATCAAAAATTACCTAAATCATTAAATATTGGATTTGATGTGACAAATGGTGAATATTTGACATGGACATCAGATGATAATTATTATCTTCCAGATGCTCTTTATAAAATGGTCAATTATTTGGATAATAACCCCGATTGTCAGATGGTTGTAGCAGATATGGAAAATATTGATGATGCCGGAAATGTGATTGGTAAATTTTCTATATATGATGATGAATTGATGCTTTACAACGATTGTGTAGGGGCTTGTTTTATGTATAGAAAAAGTGCGAAGGAAGCAATTGGTAACTATAGTCCAGAGTGGTTCTTAGTAGAGGATTATGAATACTGGCTAAGATTTTTATTTAAGTATAAACACATAGGTAGAATAAGTGATATTTTATACAGATATCGTTATCATGAAAATAGTTTAACAGGTTCTAGACTGAATGAAATAAAAGAACAACTGCATAAGTTGAGAAGGTTAAACTTAGGTAACATATGTGAAGGTTTGAAGAATAATCGTAAGTTGATTACTTGTGTTTTTTGTGAGATGAAGAAAATGGGATTGTCGGAAGATGAAGAAAAAATGTTTTGCTCGATTTATCCAAATTTAGCACATATTAAAATCCTTGATAATGAAACAAAAGTGGCGATTTATGGTGCCGGAAATTTTGGAAATCTTGCTTACAATCTTTTGGGTGAAAGAATCCAATATTATGTTGATGGAAATGTTGACAAAATAGGTCAAAGAAAGCATGGAAAGGAAGTATTATCTATAGAGGAATTTTTAGAGTTAGCTGATGATTTAAGGATAGTTATAGCAATTAGTGATAGTAGAATTAGTGAAGTAATTGATGAAATTTCCCAAAAAGGAATAAAAGAATACAGTTTAATACAAATGGTTGATGGATGGAATGCATAAAATTATATTATTTGGAGCAGGTGGTAGAACTGAATATATCATAAGTAAATTGAAGGGTAATATACTCCCAATTTTGATTCTGGATAATGATAGTTCAAAATGGGGAAAAGAAGTATGTGGAATAAAAGTCTGTGATCCTAGAATGGTAAGTTCTATATCATATGAGTATGTCGTAATAGTGCCATATGATTATTATGAAATTCAAAAGCAATTAATTAATTTAGGAGTAAGTGAGGATAAAATTGTAAATTGCACTCATTATGAGGCAGTATGTATTGAAGAAAAATTGAAAAAATATGACGGCAAATATACATTATCAGTAAGAGAGAAAAAAAGCATATTAGCGTTTAGCCATTCATTAGTTTCTACAGGAGCCCAGAATGTGTTGGTGACAATGTTAGTTAGTTATATGCATATGGGATTTGAGGTTACAATTATCTCTACGGAAGACGGAGAACTCAGGCAGAATTTATGGAAAAGTGGAATTACAGTATATATATTATCAGATTTTTATACGCATAAAGAACTGATAAATGATTTATTGCATAGTTCAGATTTGGTGATAGTTAATACTTTGTGGATGTATTATGTCATAAAAGATTTCGTTGTAGAAAAGATTAAAACTATTTGGTGGATACATGAATCGTTAAATATAGAATACATAGATAAGCGTGCCTTCGATATATGTAATGATAAGAATGTTGAAATTCGTGCTGTGAGTGAAGTGGTGAAAGATGCTATTTATTCTTATACAAAAAGTAATTTAGACGTGAAGATTCTTCGTTTTGGACTTCCATACTACAGTATTGATCGAATAGAACACCAAAAGATAAATATAATTGTATTGGCAGCGCTGGCATATATAAAAGGACAGGATGTATTTTGTGAAGCAGTACGTGAACTGCCGTACAATGTTAGAAAAAAAGCTGAATTCTATTTTATAGGTGGAGGAAAACGAAATAAAGATATTGTTCAGATGGCTAAGGAATTGGGGATTCATATATTAGATGCTATACCACATGATAAGGTTTATACAGTATATGAAATGGCAGATGTAATCGTATGCCCATCTAGGAAAGAGGCTATGTCAGTGACTGTTGTTGAAGCAATGATGAATGGCATTATGACAATTGTGTCTGATGCTGCTGGAGTCGCAACTTATATTGAACATGGAAAGAACGGAATGATTTTCAAATCAGAGGATTCTCATGAGTTAGCGTGTATGCTTGAACAGGTTATAATAAATAGTAATGAGCGGATAATGATGGGAAATCAAGGACGCTATATATATGATGAGTTTTTTTCAATGAACGAGCATAATAAAAATTTGTTAGCAATGGTTAATGGGGAGGAATGAAGATGTATAAAGTAGCCATCTGGGGTGGCGGAGATTATTATAATCGTTATTTCCAATTATTGATGAATCAAGTTGAAAAAGAGGAAATAGAAGTTATTGGAATTTTTGTTAAAAATCCAATGTATACATACATAGATGGTTATAAAATTTATGAGAGTAATTTGCTGAAAAGTATGGAATTTGATTATTGCATCTGTGCAATGGAGAATGCAAGTTCCATTCAAGCGGAGGCAAGAGAATATGGTATACAAGACATAATTATAAATATAAAAGTATTTAGTTTTCCAAATTTTAGTTTTGGTAGATATGTACGTATCTATAATAGTAAAATGACGTTACTTACTAGAAATTGTTTTGCTGGCTTGTTATATAACCAATTGGGAATGAAATTTTATTCACCTACAATAAATTTGTTGTTTTCAGACGAGGATTTTAATAAGTTTGCAGAAAACTATAGTAGTTATCTGCTGTATGACATGAAGGATATAACTAATTTGGCTAATGGTTATGATTGTCCGAAAGGACAATTAGATAATATTGTAATAAATTTTATTCACTATGCTACATATAAGGAAGCTGAGGCAAAATGGAAGGAGAGAACTTCGCGCATTACTGATGAAGTTGTTTTAGTATCATTTACAGAAAATATTGATGTGGTAGAACAATTTGACAAAATCAATATAAAGAAGAAGATAATATTTTGTCCGTTTGAAACAAGTTTCAAATCAGCTTTTTATTTAAAACGTGTCGAAGGAGAAGCGTATTATATAACTGTAAACAAAATAGCAGAGGGACGAAGTCCTGTTATTGATATCTTGGCATTTTTAGATAATCAAGAGTATTGTAGGGTTAGGAGTTAAAAATGTGGAAGTTTTAATATATGGTATAGGTAAAGTATTTGAACGATACAAACATCATATTGAATGGGATAGTGTTATAGGTATTATTGATAGCAACGAGCTTAAATGGGGAATAGAAATTGAGAATAGAGTAGTACAGTCACCGTCAACTGCTCTTAGTTTTGAGTATGACTATATAGTTATTTTTTCAGATGATTATTTTAAGGATATTAAAGATAAATTGCGGGGTGAATTTGGTGTTTGTGAATCTAAAATAGTTTCATATACTTTTTTTATTGATGACTATAACCTATGGTCTGAAGAGGCTAAGCAGATTACTTTTCGGTTTATAAGAGAAAGCAAAGGGGCAATCCTTGATACAGATACAGTAGGCTATGCGAGGTATCGAAAAAGCCTTGTAAAAGATGCATTAATAATAAATAATGGTCATTGTAAATATCCATACCAGAAGACTTATTATTCAAATAAGAATATAAATGATTATAATGCTATTATGCTTTGGGGAGAATATGATGAGAATATATCTGAACAAGAGGTTTTTCAAATTAACCCGGAGAGAATTTTGTGGACGATTAGATACCATTATTTACGAAATAAGAAATGTAAGGCTCAAATAGAACGGCTGAAAACAAGATATTGTTGCTCAGAGTTTAGGTTTTTAAATGAGATAGTTTTTTGGTTTGAAAAAGAAAACGAAGAATTTGATAACTGTAAAATATACCAAGTTTGTCATAAAAAGTATAACTGTATAAGTAATAATATATATAAAACAATCAAGGTTGGGAACTCGCAGTTAGAAGCAGATTATAGTGATGCTTGCGGGATAAATATCTCGGACTTAAATGACCGAATTAATGAGTGTACTGCAATTTACTGGATTTGGAAAAACACGTATTCCGATTTTATAGGTATTAATCATTATAGGAGACATTTCTTTAAGTCAAATATAAAGGAAATTGCGAATGTAATAACGGGTAAAGAGATTATAAATCTATTAAAGGATGACAAATGTATTATTCTTCCTGAACTGACTAGGATGGATATCTCTATTCTTGATAATATCTGTATGTCTGTTGGCGATGATGTATGCTTGAAAGTTCTGCCTAACGTAAGAGAGATAATTAAAGAAATACAGCCGGATTATTTGAGGTCATTTGAGGAAGTATTATTAGGAAATGTTATGTATAGGTGTAACATGTTTATCACTTCGTGGAAAGTATTTGATGATTATTGCACATGGCTTTTTTCCTTTATTATTCAGTTAGCGAAACAGATAGACGTATCTAACTATTCAACTCAAGAGAAAAGAGTAGTAGGATATTTTGCGGAAATCATGCTTACGGTTTGGCTAAACAAACAAGTGCTTCAAGTAACTGAATTACCTATATCAGACATATAGGAGCTTCCTGTATAATTTAAAAAGTGGATGTTGAGAAATAAAGATACCTCAGAGTAAAATAAGACTACTGACTGGCAAGGTTGGTAAATCTTATTAAACAACGAGGTATCAAAATGAATTCTAACACACAGAACAAGAAA
>JAEEGL017260219.1_pt1 | contig 13639 bp, 8 predicted proteins | sample 9134231 | NCBI WGS metagenome assembly JAEEGL01 (sample SAMN16246548, study PRJNA631951) | gut metagenome | biome: gut microbiome; feature: rumen; material: fiber-attached | host: Bos | place: Iran: Karaj | collected 2018-10
CCGGCTTCATGAAGGTGGCCAAGGCCATGCTGGCACAAGGCATCGTGTAGCGGTCTGCGACCTAAATAAATAATAAAGAATAGAGAATAAAGAATAGTGAAACGAGAAAGTAAGCAGTAAAGATTGAAATGAATTATGGCTATAATTTATAGAATAATAGCCATTATTTTAAAAATAATAGCCATAATTCTTTTTTAGCAAATGCGGATAGGTTTATTATTAATTAGTTGTTTGTCACTAATCCCTATTTGGGCGCAGGACATCCAGACCGGCAAGGCTTCCTATTATGCCAAGCGGGCCACGGGCTCGCGCACGGCCAATGGTGAGAAACTGCACCACGACAGTCTGACGTGCGCCCACCGAACCTATCCCTTCGGCACCTTGTTAAACGTAAAAAACCCGGTCAACGGCCAGGAAGTGGTGGTGCGCGTCAACGACCGCGGGCCCTTTGTGCGCGGTCGTATCATCGACCTCTCGTGGGGAGCCGCCAAAGCTTTGGGTATTTTAGCTCAGGGTATAGCCACCGTAGAAGTAGAGCGGCTGGAGCATTTCCGCATTCCTATGAAGTCGGATGAGGTATTGGAACTGCCCAAGATTTCCGAGGCCATGGAGACCGAAGAATTCCCCTGGAAGCCCATCAACGGCGAATTCTTCGATTAGACACTGATTTTATCGTTACAATAATAGTAACGACGGCGCCCTTTGACAAAGTTTTTGATTGGAAATTTTGGTAGTTTCGGATATTATTTGTAACTTTGCCCTCGAAATCATAAATACAGATAATGGATGGAGATAATTCTGAACGACTACCACAAGAAGGTGAATGCCGAGAAGTTAAGGATAGTAGCATATTGGAAAGCGCATCCGCAGTCGCGCGAGGTATCCTTGAATCAATTGAGAAACTTGCGGGAACAACGTCTTGCAAGTCAGTCCAATTGGTAAGGCTAAAGAAGTGGGCACAAGAGCAAGGCTGTTGGTACGATGACCGCAGCCTGTTTGGTGATTTATTATCAAAGCCCGCCTTGCCACCAAGGAGGAGGTACACGACGAGTTCATTCGTTTAGGCTTTCATCCAGAAGACAATGGCGAATATTATACTAATGGTCAGCACGACATCTTTGATGCTGTAGAAGGCAATGTGCTGATGGGTGACGACGGGCATATTTACTTTATTGACACTATTATCTACCCATCCGACACAGGTGGCTACGAGACCTATTGCAGTCTGTCGCCAAGGCATTCCAACTCCAGTCAGATTTAACCTGCTTCGCGAAATCATCCTGCAAAATGAACTATAGGTCGAAATCTTTGTGTCTTCGTGTCTTTGTGTTCCATTAAAAATACCTCGAATTGTGCGGGTAAAAATTGAACGCAGAGGCGCAGAGTTTATGAGTTTATCTTTTGCTGAAGAGAGGTAACGGAGCGTGCTTTGCACGTGGTAGAGTACGCAGAGCGTTCCCGACGGGGCAGTCTCTGCGGCCTCATGCTGATGCTTTAGCATCCTCTGTGCTCTCTCAAAGTCACAATCATAAGTTCATTTCCTCTCTGCGCCTCTGCGTTGGTAAAAGAATTACATGTAAGACGCGTGTCATTTAAGTCTTTTCTTTGCCGTAGGCACGCGGAACTCCTGCGTTTGCGACGTGATTTCACGGTCGCCCTGTGCAATGCCGATGCGGATGATAATCTCACCATCCTTCAGCCGCCCGTCGGCCAGGACGGTGGCCGTATAGCGTATGCCCTGATGGGGGGCGATGCTCTCCACACGCAGGTTGGGCGAGATATTTACGTGCTTGTTGCCCGTTGCATCCTCTACCAGCGGCCGCACGTCGAAGGCCGTGACGCTCGACGTGTTCACAATCTCGAAGATAACCGAACACTCCTCGCCGCGCGTCAGCACACCGTCGCGCTCAGTCTCTACAATCCTGGGGTTGCGAATCTCCAGCATGGGCCCGCTGGGCATGAAGTCAATGCGGTCGTCGCCCCGCCCCTGCGGGTCGAAGCCACTGTCATCATGCTGTGAAGACTCGCGGCGCATCACTCCGCGCGCAGACTGATAGTCCTCATAGCCTCCGCGTGAGGCCTTATAGTCCTTGTAGCCCTCGCGCGCAGCTTTATACTCATCGTACTTCTTCTGCTCGGCATTGTCGATGGCCGAACCGATGGCCGCACCGGCCACCACGCCGCCCACAGTACCTATCAGTGCCCCCATGTCGTGACCGCGCCAGCCGCCGGCGATGCCGCCGATGGCCGAGCCTATCACATGGCCGAACTGTCCGCCTACGTATGCCCCTGTGCCAGCATTGGTGCCGCAACTGCTCAGCATGACTATCACGCCTAACAAAACAATGATACCTTTCTTCATCTTCTCTGCTTTTTGCTGCAAAATTACTCTTTTCCTATGATTTCAGAGAAGGATTTCCCCTTTTTTTAAGTAGGGAAAACCCTATTAGCAGCAATACCAGCAGGGCGATGATGACCAAGGCAGCGTAGGCTATGGTCTCGGTGGTATCGATGGACTTCGGGAAGAAACTAAGCACCACCTCATGGCTGCCGGGAGCGATGTGCATGGCACGCAGCACGTAGTTGACACGGCCCAGCGACACCTCCTGACCATCGACGGTGGCCGTCCAGCCAGGATAGTAGATGTCTGAGAACACCAGCACGCCGCCCTTTGCGCTCTGCACCTTATAAGTCTGTTGGTTGGGCTCGTAGGCGGTTAGTTCAACGGTCGAGGTGGAATCCTGCGGCACGGCATCGCCCAGCACCTGCTGGAACTGCTTGTCGGCCACGGCCTCATGGCGCAGGTCGGCCAGTGCCAGGCCGTCGAGTTCCTCGTTGGCGTTGTTCACATAGTCAATCTTGTCTACATACCACGCATTGCCGTAGGCGTAGGGGTTCTGTACCTCAATGTTCTGCTGCGCCAGGAGGAAATACTTGGTGTTGAGCATGTTGAGCACATTCCAGATGCTGTCGCCGTTTACCTGCGTCAAGTCGCCGTAATAGGTCTGTATGGCATCGCGCGCGCTGCCCATTTGATTGGAGATATAACGCTCGATGAGTTCCTGATAGCGGCGCAACTTGGCAGCATGATAGCCACCCACGCTCTTATGATAATAGGAGGTCTCGTTTTCGTTGAACACATTCCCTGCCAGGTTGAGCACACGGTAATAGAGCGTGGGGTCGTCCTTGATGCGGCGGTCGGCCTCGGTCAGCGGACGTATCTGCTGACGCTCCACCTTCTTCACAAACTGCTTGGTGTCGTTGGGGTCGAGGTAGCGGCGGTTCACCTGCCAGAGGTCTGCCAGGCAGAGCACCAGCACCGCACCGGCAATGACCCAGGGTCTGCGGCCCCTGTAGATGAGCAGGAGGAAGGTGCCGATAATGATGATAATGAGCGAACGCCAGCAGTCGGCTGTAAAGACAGCCTGGCGGGCACGGCTCAGCGCCTCGAGCAGGGCATCGGCATCGGCGGGCGGCGGCAGTATCTTTTGAAACAGGCTGGCCTCGGCGTTGGTATAGAAGTCGAAGAACAGGCTGGGCGTCAGGGCGAAGAGCAGGGTTATGCCGCCCGTGATGGCAAAGGCCGTGAGGATGGCTTTGCGGTGTTGGGTGTTGGGTGTTGGGTGTTGGGTGTTGGGTGATAGGTGTTGGGGGGGGGCTAACACCTCTTTCAGTGCCATCATAGCCATGAGCGGTATGGTGAACTCGGCAATGACGAGTATCGACTCCACGGCACGGAACTTGGCATACATCGGCATATAGTCGATAAACAGGTTGGTAAGGCCCATGAAGTTCTTACCCCAGGCCAGCATGATGCTCAGTATGGTGGCTGCCAGCAGAGCCCACGTGAGCGGGTTGCGGTAGCAGATGAGCAGGCACAGCACGAAGAGCATCATCACGAAGGCACCCGCATAGACGGGGCCCATGGTGCCGTTGGCACCTTCCTCTAAGTGGTCTTCCCAGTATTGGGTGAAGTAGAGCCCGTTCTGCATCAGGTAGTCGAACACCTGCGGAGCGGGCATCGCCTGTCCGTTGCCCACATTGATGGTCATATCCTTGATGGCGTTCTTGGCCTGCTCGTCGTCAAGGAGCAGGCGCATCGACGTGCCGCCCTTGGTATTGGGCACCAGCAGCGTCCATGTCTCGCCGATGCCATAACTGTAGTCGGTGATATACGAGCGCTCCAGTCCGCTGTCGGTCTGGTTGTCGCTGTTTTCTTTCACCAGTTCGCTCTTGCCGCGCATGGTGTCCTTGGAATACTCCCAGGTATGATAGAGGTTCGAGGCGTTCACCAGCACGCCCAGCAAACCGCCCACGATGATCGCGCCCGTAGCCTTGCCCACATGCAGCCAGTCCTTTTTCATTGCTGCTTCAATGATGAAGGCCAGCACCATGAGCAGGATGACAAAGAGGTAGTAATAGGTCATCTGTACATGGTTGGCATGTATCTCAAGCGCCGCAAACAGGGCCGTGACGATGAGTCCCCACAGGTATTTCCTCCTGTAGGCCAGCACGATACCGCCAATCATCGGCGGCAGGTAGGCCAGTGCCATCACCTTCCACAGGTGGCCGGCGGCGATGATAATCAGGAAATAGGTGGAGAACGCCCACATCACGCTGCCCAGTGCTGCCAGATACTGACGGAAGTCGAATGCACGGAGCAGGATATAGAAGCCCAGCAGATAGACAAACAGATACCACACATTGTCGGGCAGCCACAGGTGGTAAGCCGACTCCAGGACCGACAGTGTGTCGGTGCTGTGATACGACGGCGAGATCTGATAGGTGGGCATGCCCGAGAACAGGCTGTTGGTCCAGCGTGTACGCTCGCCCGTCTTCTGGTAATACTGGCTGGCTTCCTCGCCCGCGCCGATGCCGGCCGATATGTCACCTTGGTTCAGCACGCGGTTCTGCACATCGGCAGGATAGAAATAGGCAAAGGCCAATACTGCAAAAAATACTACTGCCAGCACATCTGACAATGCGCTTCTCAATATCTTCATCTTTTTCAATGCTTAATTCAAATTATTCGTAGGGTTAGGAAAGACTTTCCACGAAGGTCTTGGTCACTTGGAACGAGTGCTCGGCCAGCGAGTTCCAGAAGTCGTGATACATGGCGGCATCGGTGTCGCGCAGGGGAATGTCGCTGATAACGCGGAACGAGATAAACGGCACCTTGTTGATGTAGCAGGTCTGGGCGATGGCACACGACTCCATGTCTACGGCCTTGGCCTCGGGGAAGATCTCGACGATTTCCTTCATCTTGTCGGGATTGTCAACAAACCAGTCGCCTGTGACTATGAGTCCGGGGTGGATGCCCAATTTGTCGTTCTTCATATTCAACGCCTTGTCGAGCAGCATCTTGTCGGCCTGGTAGCGGGCCGGCAATCCCTGTACCTGACCGAAGCGTGTATTATTGTCAACAGCCGTACCGCAATACACGTCGTGATAGGTCAGTTCGGTGCTCACCACCACATCCTGGATGTTGATGTCATCGCCGTTGCCGCCGGCGCAGCCGCTGCTGATGATGCAGTCGGGCTGGAATTCGTTAATCATCTTCTGGGCACCCAGGGCGGCGTTCACCTTGCCTATGCCACACTTCTCTACTCTCACATGCTCACTGTCGAACAGGTGTCGCAACTGTTGCAACTCCTTGTCCATGGCTACTATAATTCCTATTTTCATACTTTTTAAAATACTATATGGTGCAAAGGTACGCATAATATGCGAATATACCAAGAAAAATGCCGGAAAAGTTACTCGTCACAACTTTTATTTTAAGCCGTTTTAGCAGCCTTACGGTATTCCGAAGGTGTCATCTTGAAACGTTCGCGGAAGAGCGTGTTGAAATGGCTTCGGCTCTGGAATCCGCTCATCTCCGTGATAAGTCCTACCGGCTCGTCGCTGTCGCTGAGCATACGTGCGGCATGGCGTATGCGCCAGTCGTCGAGGAACTCACTGATGGTCTGGCCATCGGAACATTCGCGTATGGCATCGGCCAAATAACTGAAGTTCGTGCCGAGCATTGCGGCCAATTCCTCGCGCTTCAGGTCGCTGTTGGTGTAGGGCCGCTTTTCGCGCATCATGTCGCAAAGCCTGCGATAAAGTTGCTGTCCTGGGGTGAGTGTCTCCATGGGCTGTTCCTCCATCTTCCTCTGCTGTTCATCCTCGCGGTGAAGCATCTGCTGAACGGTATCGAACAGTTCTCGGTTCTTTTGCTTCAGCGCCTGTTGAGCCACCATAATACGCCAGAGTGCAAAGGCACCTACGGCGAGGATGAGAATGAGTGCATAGATAATAACACGGTGCAGGCGGGTGTCAGCCTGGGCCTCGGCCAGTGCCATCTCTTTTTCCTGTGTTTTGAACATTACTTCATATTCGGCGGTTTGATGGTTGCGGTCGCGCAATACCAGACTGTCGCGCAGAATGTCGGCCCTGACCGAGGCCTGGTCGGCCTCAAACCACTTGCCATGTCGGCGATACCACTTGGCCTTTTCCATGATGACGGTACGGAAGAGTTCGTTGACGGTGTCTCCCCGCTGGTAGTAGTCCTCCAGTTTGCTGTAGAGCTGCTCCACACGCTGGCGGTCGTCGGTCAACACATAGTAGTGCATGATGTCGTGCATTCCACTGGTGGTCTTGGCGAAGTCTGTCTTGTCAAAGGCTTCGGCCATTCGGCGTGCCTCGGCGGTCTGTCCCAGGCTCTGCAGACACATGGCCAACTTGGCGTATGTTCGGGCCAACTGTACGTTGAAATAACCGTCTGACACCTCAACCCCCACTTGTTGCATCTTATCGATGAGTGCCAGACGCTCGCGGCAGGTAGTGGCGGCCTCGGCATACTGTTTCTGCTCTATCTGTATGCGGGCCTTTTCACTCATGTAGAACGACGCCTTCGGCAACAGTTGGCGGTCATTCTGCTGGTGCACGAGGGCTATGGCACGGTCAAGGTAATCGATGCCCGCGCCGGGCCGCTCATGCTCCATCGCTGCGCCGGCCATGCCGTAGAACTCGGCTTCGAAGCGTACATTCCCGGCCTCGTGGGCCAGGCGTGCGCCCTCGGTGGCATGTTCAAGTGTACGGGCATATTCATCTGCGTGCAGGCTGAAAGCGCAATAGGTGGAGAGGGCTGTCAGATAAATGTCGCTGGCATGGTTCAGTTCAGGGCGGTCGAGCACGCGGTGCAGGTATTCGTCAGCGCAGGCGTAGTCCTTCAGGCAGGCGTAGTATATTTGTCCACGCAGCCAGTTGCAACTGTCTGTGCTCATCAGCCCACGTTGCTCGGCTGTGTCAATCAGGGACAGGCACCGCTCAGGTTCCTGAATGTGATGCAGGTAGATGTAGTCGAAGGTGTAGAGACTGTCGGCATCCGTTACCGAGCCGTTACCCCCATTACCCGTACAGCCTATAATCGCCAGGATATGTACGACTGCAAACAATACTTTCTTCATGTTTTATTCGCCGTTAGAAGTTCAAGAAAACTGTGCAAAGTTACAAACTTTCTTCGATAAAACAGCACAAATTGTTTTCTTTATGTTTCATAACCGCCTGTTTTTAATGTTTTTTCGTATGGAGCACAAAGTTTTTCGTGTTGAGAACGAACATGCCAGCATTTCTCCGTTTATTTGCACCAAATATTTTAATAGTTATATGTTAGACACAACAACTATTATTGCTGTAGCATTGTCAACAGTCGTCCTGCTCATTATCATTGGGCTGGTCGTGGCATTAATGTACTACCATTGGCGCAACTCGGAACTGATGTCGGGCTTAAGTTATTTTATACGCCAGAACAGGAAACTGGAAGATGAGGTGGACGCTTTGCTATGCGAACTGAGAAAGCAACGCAAAGCCGGGCAAGTGAATTATGTCGGATGACTGAGAAACTGACAATGATATGAGACGTAGAGGAACAACAAGACAAACAGTATTAATCATTAAAAATTAAACGATTATGAAAACCTTTATTACTACTACATTTGCGCGGGCCGGCGGATGGCGGGCTGGCGCACGAAGAGTGAGGGCAGCGATGATGTTGCTGCTGACCGCTATGTTCTTAATGCCGCTGTCGGCGACTGCCAGCGATGACTACGAGTCGGGGTATTCTGGAAGAGATTTCTCATTAAACTGGGATGGTGACACGCCATACGTTTTGTTCAGAGTGACCTATTGGGACGACTATGGCACGGATGAAGGCTGGTGTACAGGCAATGGACTGGTTGTTAAAGCCAGTAAAGATGGTGGATACAATTATGAAGAAATTGGAAAGATAAAGACCAGCAGCTCCGGTGGCCTCACGATGACGGGTAACATATCTAACGCATGGAATGAGAGCACCAAGTATACAAAAATATGCATACCCAAATGGGTACTTCCAAGACAATGGCGCAACTGTAACATTAAAATCAGATGCGAAGGCACCTGGACCGACTATGACGGAGAAAGCCATGGTGGGAAATCCTCAGAATGGAGTTTTACCTGCTCGTATAGCCATGGAGTCCGCCAAATCTATTGGAACACTAATTACTCCGTTAGCGCTAACGGCACGGTGACCATTCCTTACTCGTTTGGCGGATGGGCCAATACCGACGGCGAGACTCACATCTGTACCCGTATAGATGGCGGCTACAATGGTACGATTGGCTATAAGAACAACAATACAGGCAACTACAATCCGGGCTCCTACGCGTTCAACCTGAGCGACATCGGAAAGAACATGCGCTCAGAGTTCACTATTGAGCCGTATCATGAGTTCACACACTATAACGACAAGGATGCCGGCAATGGTGTGAAATACTACTGCACGTATGCCGGGTCCAAGACCTTTCTCAAGATGCCATTGGCAAGTCTGGAGAACCCTGTGTTCAGTCAGTTGAACCGCAACGTGACACTGACCTGGAGGGCAGACAACACGAACTACGGCAACGGCAAGTGGGTCATCTACCGCAACGGCACAAAGATTGCAGCTGTCTCTCAGGGTACTTACACCTATGTCGACCAAAATCCGACGAGTAACGATGGCACAAATTTCCTCTACGAAAGCAACGTAAAGTACTACATATATTATGTGGGTAACGGCTGGGACGATATGACGCAGCGCTCGGAACTGAAGTCGAACGAGGTGACGGTAAATACCTCACGCAAGGTGCCGTTGAACGACCCCGGTGTCGTGAGCCAGGACGACCGCCTTGTGTTCACCTGGACGTCTGACGGCTATCCCGAAGGCTGGGGTAACCAGTTCAAGATTTACATAGACGATGTGCTGGCCTACACCATCACGCCGAGAAACTACCAGAAAGACGGTCAGACCTACAATCAGACGGTCTTCCAATGGGAGCATCGCACCACCGACCAGCACGACGACCGACAGAGCTTTATAGACGAGAGCACCGGCGTGCCTTACACTGAGGAGCCGCTGAACATCTGTGGGCCTCACACCTACCGTATTGAGGGTGTTATCGGCGACAAGGTGTTCACCACTAAGACCTTCGAGAGTAAGTCCATCGGCAAGGGCACGCTGTTCTACTCGCTCGATGCCACGAAGGGTGCCTATCCTGGCACGGTGAAGCTACAGTGGCATGTGAACCAGCAGGGCAACACGTCGGCCAAGACCTATATTGTGGATCGCCGCCGCGCAGAGAAAGACAACGAGCCCTGGGTGACGCTTTACCGCACGTCGAGTAATGAGGACTACCTGATGTACACCGACGACACGCCGCTGCCTGGCGTGTTCTACGACTATCAAGTGACGGTGGAGGACAAGTGCGATAACGGCAAGATCATTCCCAATAAGGCCACAGACATCGGCTTTGCCCAGACCACGGGCACCATGAGCGGCCGCATCACCTTCGGCTCCACGGGCAGCTCGGTGGCCAACGTTAGTGTGGAGGCCAAGCGGACGGGCGCATCGGGCGACGACGCTGAGCAGTATCACGCCATGAGCTTCACGGGCGACAACGGCGCGGTGACGTGGACGTATCCCTCGGCTACCTACGCTACCGAGAAGCTGGCATCGGGCGACTTCACCATCCAGCTGTGGATGAATCCCGAGAGGCTGGCCGAGGCCAAGATGGTGCGCCTGAACGGCGAGACCTGCTACATCGGTATGAACGCCGAGGGCAAGCTGACACTGTTCGACGGCTTACAGACCTACACCTTTGACAACTCCGTGCTGACGGCAGGGCAGTATAACCACGTGGTGCTGACGCGCAGCGGCGCGACTGTAACCGCTGGCGTGGTGGGCACCGATGCCGACGGCGTTCCTGTATTTAACTGCTCACAAAACAATCTTCAATCTTCAACCTTCAATCTTCAATCTGCCGCGCAGCTGACACTGGGCAACTTCGTGGGCTATGTGGATGAGTTCCGCCTCTGGACGAAGGCACTCACCGAGGCCGAGATCCTTGAGAACTACGACCACCTGCTGGTGGGCAACGAGAAGCAGCTTGAGACCTACTGGACCTTTGACGAGGGCCTGAGCAGGCAGTTCTTCGACTACTCGCGCGACGGCACCGTCTATCACCAGCACCACGGCAAGATGGGCGATAACGTGCAACCGTCGAACCAGACGCCCGCACAGCTGAAACTGAAGGCGAAGACCGACCGCGATGGCAACTACATCATCCAGGGCGTGCCCTTCAGCGGCGAGGGAACCACCTACGCCGTCATCCCCTCGTTAGGCATCCACAAGTTCAACCCCACTCAGCAGCTGCGCTTCGTGGGCAACAACTCGCTGGTACACAACGGCACCGACTTCACCGACGTCTCGTCGTTCCCCGTGCGTGGCACCATCCGCTACGCCAACACCGACTACCCCGTGGAGGGCGTGCAGTTCTATGTCGACGGACAGATATGCGCCAAGGGCGGCGAGCCTGTCACGACGAACGCCTACGGTCAGTATGAGATCTCGGTGCCCATCGGCAAGCACTACATCACCGTGGCCAAGCAGGGCCACGAGTTCGCCGACGGCGGCCGCTATCCCGCCGACCCGGAGAAGGTGGACACGCTGGTGAACTTTAACGACGCCGTGAACCACCTCGACTTCGAGGACGTGACGCTGATCACCGTGGCCGGTCGCGTCACTGGCGGTAAGATTGAGGAGGAGAAGCCCCTCGGCTTCGGCCAGAGCGTGAACAACATCGGCCAGGCCACCATCACACTGGGCATCGACACCTACCACCTGAACGTATTGCGCCACGTGGACGGCATCACCGTGAGCTACGAAAACAACCCAGACAACCTGGCCATCAACTCGCCCACCGCTGACGTGAAGAGCACGGCCTACCGCCAGGGCGGCGATGCCGACCAGGTGAGGAAGGTCATCATCAAGACCGACCCCGCAACGGGCGAGTTCGCCGCACTGTTGCCGCCTATCGACTACCGCGTGGAGAGCATCGAGATAGAGAGCAATCAGCAGTTAACCTTCGACAACCTGCCCAACATCTACGCCAGCGACCCGACGCAGACGGAGACCGACTCGCTGGCCTTGGAGGATGGCACGGTGAAGGAGTTCGAGTATGTGGCCAAACTCATCCAGTCGTACTACACCGAGCCGCAATTGGAGTTGACGCAGAAAGGCCGCTCCGACGGCTCCTTCGGCGAGGAAACCTACATTTATACCGACCCGAAGACTCAGGAGGAAACGGAACTGACGCTCTATACGTCGGAAGGTGGAACCGTGACCTACAACTATGACTTCCCCATCTTCCAGCAGATGAAACAGTACACGTTCAACGTGCGCGGCTTCGAGACCTACGTGAACTACGACGGCGAGAGTCCCGTCACCTACGAGGTACCGCTGCAGAACGTTCCCGTGACGTTCTCCAACCAGATGGGTACAGGCCAGGGCGTGGTCATCGACGCCACGAAGACCGAGGGCGATGATGCCGACGGCGACCTGGCCGGTGACGCTGAGCCCGACCAGCTGACACTCGACGACGAGGGCCGTGGCCTGTACGTGTGGCAAGCCGGCTTCCCCAACATCACATCACCCTATACCAGGACGCTGGCCGCTACCTTTACCCACAACGACAAGGGCTATACATGGACGGGCGTGAACACAGTCAACTCGCTCTCCGGCATCGTCATCGGCGCCCTGCCTACGGGCAACAACTTCGTGACCAACGGCCCCGACAAGGTGGAGATGATTATCCGCGACCCGGCAGGAACGGGGTCGTCGGCATTCTGGGAGACGGGCCAGAGCGTGGCACAGACCGAGACGCAGACCATCACTGTGAACAACGAGACGGAGATGATGACCCACACGGAGATTGGTTTTGAACTGACCTCGCTGACGGCTGCCGGCACCGGCATCGGCATTATCCTGGGTGTCATAGAGACCAACAAGAGCAAAGTGGATCTCGACGTGGGCGTGACCACGGAGTACGAACACGTGTCGGCCGACACCAAGGTGCTGACCACCAGCAATACAAAACGTATCTCCACCAGCGGCGAGCCGGAGTATGTGGGTGCCCAGGGCGACGTGTTCATCGGACAGTCGACGAACATCGTCTTTGGCAATGCCCGCTCGGTAGGCTTCAAGAAGAACGCGACATCGGGCGACATCGAGTTGCTGAAGTTCGACAACTACGTCACCGGACAGGAGTTTGCAACGCATTTCCAATACACGCAGAACTACATCGAGAATGTCCTGATCCCGAACCTCACTGCCCTGCGCAACAGCATCCTCAGCAATGGAGTGGATGAACAAGGACTGCTCTACACCACGACGCTCACCGAGGACGACGCGAACTATGGTGCTGTGGGCACCTATACCACCGCCAAGCCCGCGACCAACCCGAAGGAGTTGTACACGGACATGGTGCAATACTACAACCAGCAGATAGCCAACTGGGAGAACCAACTGGCCTGGAATGAAGCGATGAAGGTGATGGTCATAAACGATCGCCGCACGTGGCTCGACTCTAACCAGAGTTTCGACTCGGGTACGTTCATCGATGCCGAGGTGTCGACTGAATTCACCTCGGGCCAGACAACCAGCAACACGTTCAACACCAGTATCATTGCAGGAGGAGGCACTAGCGTGAGCATCTTCGGGCAGGATGTGGACATCAGCCTGCAGAACACGACCACGACAGGCAGCCAGTGGGAGTCATCGACCGAGACGACCAAGACCGTGACCACGGGCTACTCGCTGGTAGAGGTGGGCGACGACGACGCCCTGACGGTGGATGTGTACCGTGCCCCCGACGGCATGGGTGCCATCTTCGTGACCCGTGGCGGACAGACCACCTGTCCGTATGAGGGCGAGCAGAAGACGAAGTACTACGAGCCGGGCAAGCATACCATTGCTGCCGCCACCATGCAGATTGAGATACCGAAGATTGCCGTGGAGAATGCCGCCAACAACGCCGTGGGCGTGCCTGCCGGCAAGAAGGCATCGTACAACCTGCTGCTGACCAACGAGAGCGAGACGGGCGAGGACTGCTACTTCAGCCTCTTCGCCATCGACGAGACGAACACGGAGGGCGCCAAGCTGACCGTGAACGGCGATCACTTAGGCAATGGCCGCCGCGTACTGGTGCCCGCCGGTAGCACGGTGCGCATGAACCTGGAACTGGCGCAGAACAACACGGGCGGACTGCTCTATGAGGGCATCGCCATCGTGCTGGCCTCGGAG
>JAEEGL010001684.1_pt1 | contig 13638 bp, 8 predicted proteins | sample 9134231 | NCBI WGS metagenome assembly JAEEGL01 (sample SAMN16246548, study PRJNA631951) | gut metagenome | biome: gut microbiome; feature: rumen; material: fiber-attached | host: Bos | place: Iran: Karaj | collected 2018-10
ATTAAAAAAATTAAATTCATTAATAATTATTAAAGAAGAAAATCCAGAATTGAATATCAATTACGAAGAATGTATTAATAAATATCCAATGTTAAAAAAAATCTCATCTTTAAAAGAAATAATATTAATTAAATAATTTCTAAAATATTGATTATTCAAAAAAAAATTAAAGTATAAGATAAAAATATTAATAAATTAGAAAGAATATTTGAATTAATCTTTATTTTCAGAATTATTAACTATTAAAAATTTAATTAATTATAAGTTAAACTTTTATTGTTAAATAATTACTTGTTAAATCTTTTTTTTAGTTTTATGTTTTATTTAGAATGTTTTGAATTTTAGTTTTTGATTGATTTTTTACATTAATATTACATTTTTTAAAAATCTGAGTTCCCCCTATTTCTTAATAAATGATCATATTATTATTATAATTTGTTTCCTGTTAAAAATCAAAATATTCTTTTTTAATTATTTTTTCATATCATAAATTTATAGATATGTTTAATAATAATTTTATCAATTTCAATTACTTCGGCTGACAAAATTATGAAAAATCACTCCCAATAGAATGTTCTATTAAATAATAAATCATAAGATTATAAGAGGAAAATAATTTATTTTAATATTTGATTTTATAACATACATCATTTTCCAAGTTTATTTAATTGTTTCTTATAGAATTAAAAAATATTCTAATTTAAAAAAAATAAAAATGATATTTTTTCCTTCTAAAAAATGAATTAAAAAAATGGAATATTATTTAAGTTACAAAGATTTCACTTTTCAAAAATTTTTAAAAATTATTTTAATAGAATTATTATAGTTAAAATGTTTAAAAAATTTACATGTTAACTTAACATATATTTTTACTGAAAAAACATTGAATTGTGATTATAATATTGAAAAAAGAAATGAATATTTCATATTTACAGAAGTGAAATTGAATTGATTTCAAAAGATGTTCAGAAAAGTTTAAATTTAATCCTCCATTTTTAAATCAAAATTTGAAATCAAATTATAATTTAAATTTTTAATTTTATTTAATTTTTTTTTGATGTAAATATATATTTAAATTATACATTAAATATTTTTTATTTAGAATTTTGATGAATGAGGAATTTTCAAATTAATTTCAAAGTTGATTATATGATTTTTTATTTCTTTTCCTTTTTTTTTAATTGAATTAAACAAAATCTTGAAATTTTCTATATTGAAATTCAAAAAAAATCAATTGAATTAATACCATTGAATTAAATTTCTTAGACTTAGTAAAAATTGAAATATATGAGAAAGGAAAATTTAATAAAGAATAAATAATATTTTTTTTTATTTAAAAAATAAATTAATAAAAATCTTCTTTTAATTTTTCTTTTCTTCAATTTTAACAAGGAATAAAATATTGTTGTCATTATCAAATAAAAAATAGAAAAACTATATATTATGGAAAGGTGAAATCATTAATTTTTGAATAATTAAAAATAGAAATATAATTATTAGTATTACAGATTAGATTTAATGTTTTCTTAAATAAGATATAAATGAAATTTTAGGATATAATCTTTTATTTTTTTTAAATAATTCAATAAAATAATATTTATAAGAAAGATACATTTAATTTTTTAATTTAATAAATATATTTGAAATTCTAAAATATTTAGAATAATCCTATCATTAATTATTATATTATTTTTATTTTTCCTTTGAATTCCATAAGGTATTTTATTTTTATTAAATTTTATCTTTTCTTTGACATTTTCCTTCATCTACTATTTCTTTATCATCATTTATTACAATAATCATATTTATCTTTTATTTTTTTTCTTTTTTATTTAGATTTTAATTAATTGTTTTACTTATAATGGATACAATGGAGTTATATGAAGAAAAAGAAATAAAACAATTGAAAGAAAAGATTAACTCATTGAAATGGTATTTAATTATTTTTGTTATAGTTTTTCTTTTGGTTTTTATAATAGTTTTTTTGATTTTTTTTTCTAAATTAAATAATTATTCTCAAATTACAAAAAGTTTAAATCAAACAATTTCTTTCTATGAAAATATATTAAATAAAAAATTTTCGGATTTACCAATTTCAAATAATGATGAAAATAATTTTATTTTAAATAACACATGGAATTTTCAGAATGGAAATGTACTTAGAATATATAATAATAACACTCATATCATTCTTTTATGGAAAAATAAAATAAATGATTACTTTAAAAAAACAATTTTTCAATTAGATTTTGAATTAAATTATAAATATTTTGAAGGAATGTATAATATATAAAATATAATCAAAAGATTAGTTTATTTATTTAATACAGAAAAATATAATATAAAAGAAAATGATGATAAATTAATTATTGATTTTGAAAAAGTTAAATGTATTGATGATGATTATGAAAAAATTGTTTTTGAACTCAAAAAAACAAAAAGAGAAGAACTCCCTTATTTTTTTTACATAAATGACGGATTGAACTTTTTATCAGAATCTTATATTATAAATGAAGAAAAAGTTAACAAGATATTAGAACAATTAACTGAGGCAAAAACAAAAGTAAATAATATCACTAATTCTATTAAACCAGTTTATGGATATTTTCACAAAGAAAACAAAGATCATGTTTATTTAATAGAAGGAAAAGAGAAAACAATTGTTGATAATATGACTAAATGGGAAAATGAAGGAATTCAATTTTATGCTTTAAGATAGAATCAATTTTATTCATTTATTGACTATTTGAAAATTACAAAAATTTCTAATAACTTAATTTAATATTCTCTATTAATAAAAATACTTTAATAAAATCACTTCTTAAAATATCAATAAATATGTCTTTAACTTTCATTTATATATTATAAACTTTTTAAGACAGAATTCCAAATTTTAATTCATCTTCATTTTCTTTTAACTTAATTAAAAAAGAATTTTACTTAAAAAATGTTTGAATCTAGAATAAGAATAATAATAATTTGGAATATGAAGTGTATAATTTTGATTTCCAATAGAATAAACAAAATTATTTCCATTACATTTCCGAATTCAAACTTTTTTTTCGATGAATGATAAATTATCAGAATAAAATTTAAAAAATCAATTTTAATTACATTAAATCTATTTACTATATATTGTTTTAAATATTTAATTTTAGCATAAATCCATATCAGTATTGAAACATTAACTTGAATTTTTTTGAAATAAATAAATATTAGAGAAAAGTTTTTTGATATTTGATAAAAAAGAGAAAAAATATTTTTTAATTTAATTATACTTATTTTTTTATTTATATGATGTTTTTATAAATTATTGGAAAAAATTATTTTATTTTTAAAATTGAGATTAATTTTTAATATCATTATTATTAACATAAAAAAATGTAGAAACATTACAACAAAGATTTTTTTTTCTTAAAATTTTTCAGGATCATCTTTAAATTCTCTTAATATTTCATAATCAATTTTTTCTTTATTTGACTTTAATAAATTATAAGCTATTTTCATATTTTTTGGAATTATAATATCTTTTGAATTGTCTCTTTTCTTTTTAAAAGAAAGATTTAGAAATTTTTTCTTTGATTTTTTAAATGAATCTGAGTAATTATATAGATCAATTGAATGATATCCTAAATTTTTTTTTTGATTTATATTTTCTGAATTTCTTGAATATTCACTTGATAAATATTTTTTTCTTTCTTCAAAAATTGAATTTATTAATTCATTAGATTTTACAAATCCTTTAGGAATTGTTTTTAGAACATCAATATCTTCTAAATCTCCTTCTTCAGGTTTATGTAAAACTTTTTTAACATTTAAGAATATTTTATATTTTTTTTTTAATTCTTTTTCATTTTCTAAATCTTTTTTATTTTTTACAAATTTTTTAACCCAATCTTTAAAGGAAATTTCTTTATTTTGATAATCAACATTTGTATATTTTAAACTATTATTTAATATTCTTTGATATGTATTTGATTTTCCAAGTTTTAATAAAGCAATTAATTCTTCATCTTGCATAATTATCTTATTTTTACCTAAATAGTTTAATACTAATTTACTAAAAAATTCTTGTTTTGAATTAATTAAAAGTAAATCAATTAATTTTTCAATTTTTTCTTTTTCTGTTAAATCATTGTTTTGAAAAATAGTCAAATGAGAATTTTTTTGTAATATTAATTTATTATCTGAAAATTTTGAATTATCTAATTTATTTTGTTCTGAAATTTCATTTAAATTAATTTTATCATTTTTGAATTTTAAATTATTATTATTATCTTTAGCTGTTTTTATAATGGTTGAATTATTCTCTTTTACAAAAGTATTTAAACTTAAATTATTCTCTAAATTTATTTTTTCATTAGGAATTGAAAAAGTTGAATTAAAATAATTTCCTCCTGCAGAAATAACATTATTATCTTTCTTTAAATTATTATTTTTATTAATTTTATTTGAAAATTCTTCATAAACTAAAATTTGAGGAATATCAAAATCATCATCATCAATATTTAATTCATTCTCAGATAATAAATTGTGTAAATTACTATTAGAATTTAAATTCAACTCTTGTTCTTTTATTTTTTTTTTATAATTAATTTTACTTTTACGTTTTCTATTAGAAATTCCAGAATAATTTAATGATTTTATTTCATGTGTTTCATTTAATTGTTCATTATCTGTTGGTAATTCTAAATTTTGTGGAATTAAATTTGATGGAACTTCAAAATTATCATAATTTGAACTATCTTTATTAATGGTATCACTTTCAAATTGTATTGTTTCTTCTTTTTCTGGATTTTTTATTTTTAAACTTTTATTACTGTTAGATTCACTTTTTTGTGGATTATAATTATTATCAATATTTTCTTTTATATTATCTTCTATTGTATTTATATTATTATTTAAAGATTCTTTATTTGAGTTATTGTCTTCTTTTATTTCATTATCTATATTCTTATTTTCTATAATGTCGATTTGGGTATTTTCTTTTTTTTCTTCATTCAATTCAGTTTTATCTTCTATAATTTCTAAATTTGGAATTATTTCATTAGATTTTAATTCATTATCCTTTTTTAACCCTTTTTCAATATCATTTTTAAACTCATTCTTCTTTTCATTACTTATATTATTTTCTTTTTCAACATTATTTTCATTATGAATATTTTCATCTTTATCCTCTGAACTTTTATTATTAATGTTATTACTTAATTTATTGCTATCTTTATTTTCTTCTTCATTATAATATGATAATTCACTTTCTTTCTTTTTAAAAAGTGGAATATCTAAATTTTTTGAATCTGATTTATTATTTTCTGTTAAGACATATTTAATAATCTTTTCTTCTGTTGAAAGATTAAATTTTTCTTTTTCTTTTTCATTACTTTTAATTTCAAAACTTTTACTTTCTTTTGATGATTTTAATTTGTGAGATTTTTTATTAGACTTAGTTAAAAATTTTGACAAATAATTTGAATCATTTGATAATTTATTTTTTTCTGATGAAATAAATGAAATTATTGTATTATTTTTATCAATTTGGAGAGAACTAGTTTTTTCATTTAAATCATTAAAAACATTTATTTTATTTACATTTGAATTTAAAGAAGTATTACTTCTAAGAATAGAATTATTTTTATTATTATTTTTTCTTAACAAGTCATTTTTTGATTCACTTAATAAATAATTATTTTCCATTGTTTCATCATTTATCTTTTCATTAGATTTTAAAGTATTATTATTTTTAATTGAATTTTGAAAATTACTTTTACTTAAATCATTATTATTTTCATATAAATTATTGTTTATAATTGATATAGAAATATGTTTTAATCCAATTGAATTCGGAAATTTTTGACTTTCTGAATTATTATTTATGTTATTTGAGTTTAATTTTATATTATTTGTTGTATTTTCTAAAACATTTTCGTTGTTATTTATTTCGCTTTTTTGTTCTATTGAATTGTTTTTTGGTGATTGGTCCTTTCTTTCTGAATTCATTTCAAATTTTATTGAAGAATTATCATTTATATTATATGATGTTTTTGAAATTTGTCTTGATGATGAACTTTTATTAACTTTTTTTTTAGAATCTGAATTTGAATAAAAATCTTTGTTTATGCTTTTAAGTGAAAAATTTTTTTTTTTAATTGAAATCTTTTTATGAGACATATCTCTTTTAATAAGTTTAACACTTTTTATGGAATTTGGAGATTTTTGATTTGAATAATTATGAGAATTGATTTTTGAACTATTTGATTCATCTAATAATTTTGAATTATAGAAAAGCTGTTCTTTTGGATTCAATTTTCTTTTAATGTTTTCTAATTTTTTTTTTTCATTCATTTCTGTTTTCACAACATTATCTTTACTATAAAAATCCCCATTTTTAATTAATTCTCCCACATCTTTAAATTGATAGGAATTTTTTTCATTATTTCTATGATTATATTTTTTATTTTTTGTATTTTCATTTGATGAAATTTTAGTTTTTTCTAAAATAAATTTATATTTTTCTTCTATTTCTTTATTATTAGTATTATTTCTTGAAGTTTTATTAAATAATGGAATAACATAATAATTTTTTATTCTTCCATAAGGTATTTTATTCTTATTCTTTTTATCAATTAATGTTATTTTTTGACCTTTTCTTTCAAATTCTTTTTCTTTATTATTACTTGTTACAATAATATCATATTTATCTTTTAATTTTTTTTCTTTGTTAATTGTTTTAGTTTTTAACTTGTTTTTATTTTCATCATTATAATTCTTATCTTCTGTTGAATAATAATAAGGAGTGTTTAAAATATTTATAACATTATTATTTTCAATTTTTCTTTTATTTTTCCTTTTATTATCATAAGTATAAAAACTATCAGGTTTATTATCTCTTTTTGGACTTTTAACACTAGTAGAATCAATTTTATAATGATTTTTATCAAAATTTATTTTATTTTCTCTTAATCTTTTCATAAATTCTAAGTATAATTTTTTCCTTTCATTTTCTAATCTTTTCATATAATAAAAAATTTCCATTTGTTTAAAAAATATCTTAACAATATTCATCTTTTTATTTTGTAAATCAAGATTATTTAAATTATTATTATCACTCATATAAATATCTTCATCAGTATTATTATTATAAGAATTATCATTTCTAGAATAATTATTCTTCATAAAAATTTTTTTTCTTCGAATATTTCCTTTTAATCCTTTTATTTTAATCCACCAATTTTCAATAATTAAAACAGCTTCTTTTAAAATAAAATATATTTTTTCTCTTTCTTTTTGTAAACACTTTTGAAATTCATTTTTTCCTTCTCTTGTAGTTAAACCATGAGTATATTCAACTCTTCTTAATAAAACAGCACTTCTTTCTGCATTTGAAAAATCTTCTTTTTCTTTATTTGTATTCATTAAAATTCGATTTCTTGTTGGAATTGGAGTTAATCTTAATTTTTCATTTAAATCATTATTATCATTTGGATGTAAATAATATAAATTATTTTCTTTCAATTTATTTTCTATATGTTCCATATATGAATCTATTTCTTTTATAAAATTTTTTATTGGCTTTTTTTCATATTGTTTATTTCCTTTTAAACGTAATCCTTTTGTATTATTTGAATCTTTATAATATTTTTCTAAATTTTTTTGGTATTTTAAATATATTCTTTCTAAAAATGTTGATTTTCCTTTTTTCCTTTTGTTATTATATACTGAATTATATCTTTCTTTACTTTTTGAATATTGAGATAGTAAATGTTGATATGATGTACTTATTTTAGGAGATAATCTTCTTTTATTATTATTTCTTCTTTCTAATGAGTGACATTTATTTTTTTTTTCTTTAAGTGTTTTATTTTTATTGTTTATATTCCTAATTGGGAGTCTTATTATTTTTTCAATATGATTTTGTTGAATTGAAGATGTCATATTTAAATATTATTAAAATAGAAAAAATTTTTTTTTTATTGGTTTTTTTTGGAATAAATTTAAATTTAAATTTTTCTAATATATTATATATTTAACCTGCATATAATAGTGTAAATCCTGCAATTCCACCATTGATTTTAAATAAAGAATAATCATAGGCAATATAAGTATCAAAAGTATAAAGAAATATTGAAATATTATTTCCAATATTTGGAAGAAATTTTTTAGTTTGTAAGTTAATTAACACATTAACTACGCAAACTATCAAAATGATAAATAAATCTAAAGTAGGATTTGGACGTCTTTTTCTATCAACAAGGAATAATTCTAATAAATAAAAAATAGGTAGACAATAAAAAATATAAATTTTATATAAATTATAATTCCAATCTTCATTACTTGATGTAGTAAATGAACTATTTCTAAATTCATTTTTGAAATCTTCAAGAATATGAACAATGAAAATAACTCCAATTATAAAAGAAAAAAGAAATTTAAATACAACATCTCTAAAGAAACTTGATGTTTTAATTTGTTTTTGTAATTCAAATTCTGATTTTGCTCTTGATAATAAAATTGAACTTATATGCATCATAACTGTATATGCTAGTGTTCCAAAAAGAAATATATATTCAAAATTACCTATATCCATTTTAATTACATTTTTTTTTACAACTAATATTCTCAAGAAAGTAGCAATTCCTGTTAATATTGAAAAGGTTAAATACCAAAATAATCTAAAAATAGGACTTGAAGCCATTAATCAAAAATAATTAAATATTAAATATTTTTAAAATTTATTATTTATGCAATAATATTATTATAAATAATTTTTAATATATTATTTAGAAAAAGTATTTTATAAATAAATGAAAAAAGAAAAAAAAAATTCTTCCCAAAAGCAAAATGTAAAAAAATCTTTTATTCAAAAAAAGCGTAAGCGTCAAGAAAAAAAAACAGAAATTCCAAAAGAATTAGAAAATTATCCAACAATAGAAGAAGAGTATAAATTATTAAAAGAAAACAATGAATATTTTCAAAATATAAAAGACCAAAAATTAGAAAATCTTTTAACTGATAAAAATTATATTTTTGGAAATTATAGTAATTTCTATTATAATAGATACTTAGATAATTTTAAAGAAAATATACAAAGTCAAATATCATCAACTTGGTTTAAAGATAAAGTATGTTTAGATATTGGATGTAATATAGGAACTTTAACAATGAGAATTGCACAAGAATTTAAACCTAAAATGATTATTGGAATTGATATTGATCATAAATTAATTAGAGCAGGATTACAAAATTCAAAACAATTTATGAGAAATTCTATTTGTAGTAATTTTTATAATGAAGCTGAAAAACAAATGAATTTTCAAAAAGGAACTCTTGATCAATTCTTATTTGTTAATAATGAAATTAAAATTAATGAAGAAACAAAAAATATTATTAAGCAAATGAAGGAACTACCTTTAAGTTTTAGATTAAATTTAAAAGATAATACTTTAGGTAATTATAATGAATCTAAAATTAATTCTTATAATGATCATAATATTTATTTTAAACAACAAAATTATGTTGGACAAATTTTTTCTGAGGAAAAAGATTTAAATAAATATGATACTATAATTTGTTTAGATACTATTAAATGGATACATTTAAATTATGGAGATATTGGGATTAAAATTTTATTTTATAATGTTTATAAACAATTGAAAAATGGAGGTATTTTTTTACTGAATATTGCAGATTTTTTAAAATATAAAAAGGATGCAAAAAAACATCATCTTTTAAAAAACAATTATAAAAATATTCAATTTTTTCCTCAATTTTTTATTCCTTATTTACAAAAAGTATATAATTTTAAAATTGAAAAACAATGTGTTCTCCCTCCAAATTCTAAAAAAATGTTTTTCAGGACAATTTATGCACTTAAAAAACCTGATAATAAATAAAGAGATTATAAAATTATAAATTATTTTTTTAAATATAAACAAATATAATAAAATGAAAAAATATTTTTTTAAATATAATAATTATAATATATGAATTTTTCAGAAATTTTTTTCAATTTATAAAAACAATTTCAAATTTAATTAAAAAATAATAAAATATTATTAAATAAATCAAAAGGTAAATTAAAAATAATTAACTAAAATATTAAATATTTAAAAAATATGAATCAGTTAATAAAATATATATTTTTAGGAAACATTGATAAAAAAGTAATAATAGGAACATATCCTTTAAAAAATGATAAATATATTCAAAGTTATTATAACAAAGCAAAAGGAATTTTTGATAGTATAATATTAGCAAATGAAATAAATGGAAGTATTCAACAAAAAAAAGTGATAGAGAAAGAAATATTTTATTATACAATAAAAAAATCAAATATTTTTTATTTAATTATAACTCCAAAATCAACAGATGAGAATACTGCTTTTTCTTTTATTGATGAAATTGAAAATTGTAATATTTATTTATTGGTAAATGATAAAACAAATACTTTAAATGATTATGGAAAAAATGAATTAAAAAAAGTGTATATTGAATTTAATAAAAATCCAACTTTATTATCTTCTGCAAGAAGTAATAATTCAAAGGTTGATATAATTGAAAATGAATTAAAAGAAACTAAAAAAATGGTTAGTAATGGAATAAAGGATATGATTGTTAATATTGATAATTTGAATGATATGGAAATTAAATCTTCAGAAATAAAAAATTCTTCCATAATTGTTATGAATAAAAGTAAGAAATTAAAGTTAAATGATATCTGGGAAAACACAAAATTTAAAATTTTTTTTGTTTGTTTAATTATATTAATTGTAATAGTACTTATAATTTATGTTGGGTCAAAAAAATGAAGAAAAAAAAAATATAAGATAAAAAATTTATATAAATAATAAATATATATAGATATTAATATTAGAATTAAATTTTATAAAAATCTATTTATTTAAGATAATTACTTTGGCAAATATTTAAATATTAAATTATAAAATCCTATAGATTTTGATATGTTAGAATGGATATATATATTTTAAATTTTCTACTTAAAACAAAAATTTAGTTTATTCAAATTAAAAAAATTATACATATCATATAATTTATTATCTATATATTTATTTCTTAAAAGTTTTAATTTAATAATATATTTCAATTATCATTAGTCTTATTGTATTAACTTTATTATTAAAAGAGATTTACAATAAATTTTTCAAAAAAACATTTTATAATTAACTATTTGTCTTTTTAAATATTAATGTGAGAATGTATTTATTATTATTAAAACAATTAAAAATTATTTCTTGAAATATTAATAAATTTAGATAATAATACTTCTTTTTCAATATTATAACATTTACTCAATAATATTATTTCATTTTTTTTACTTATAATTTTTTCTTTATAATTTTTAAGTAATTTCTGGTCAATATTATTATAAATTAATTCAAAATTATCATAAAATTCTTCAAATGAATCAAAAACATTTTCCTTATAATTACTTTCTGAAATTTTTAATATTTCAAGAAAAGATAATTGAATTCTTTGATAAGTATTATTATTTCCTAATAACCAATTATGTTTGAAAATATTTTGAAAATTATTTCCTTTGAAAGATAAACAAGAACATAAAAAATCATTTAAATCTTTAGGATATAATTTTAATAAATCTTTTAACAATAATTCATTACGGTCTAAATATTTATTTTCTATATATAATAAAGTATGAAAGAGACAACATTGAGATTCATTCCTCATTTTTTCATAATTTAAAAATAAAAATTTAAAAGAAGATAATTTTATATTTCCAGAAATCATTTTTAAGATAATTATTCCTAAACAAAAAAAAGGATTAATTTTAATTTTAAAAAATTTTGCAAGTTTCAAAAGAGTAATTTTACAATTGCATAAATTATCAGATAAATGAACACCTCTCATTAATGGAGGAATAAATTTAATTTTTTGATTTAAATCTAAAATAATATCACATGGGCAAAATTCATAGAATGTTTTTTCATTTAATTCTCTTTTAATAAATGAAATTATTATTTCAGAAATTTTTATTAAATTTTCATTATCAATAAATCCAATTGAATTAATAATATCTGTTAATGTAAAGCCTATTGACTGTTCTATTAAAACAGAAAAATAATTTTGATTTTTATTTTCTAATATTTTATAATATTTTAAGTAATTTTCATTTATATTTTCATTCCATTTATTTATTTTATCTAATACTTTTTGAAAATATTCATTTTTTATTTCTTTTATCATATAAAAATCAAAAGTAGGAATATAAATAAAATATTTATAATCATTTTTAATTTTATAAATAATTCCATTTTCTAAATTAAATTGTTTATTATTATTTTTATTATTATAATTATTTAAAATATAACTTTCATCATTAATAAAAGGAATATTCATATTAAAAGTAGAATAAGTTTTATTATAAGAAATATTGATTTTTTCACTGATTAAACCTTTTTCTCTTTTTATTGAATTTTCAATTGTATTATTTTTTATATTTCTATCACTTTCTATATAATTACTTTGAGGTCTTGTTTTTGTATTTAAAATATGAAAAGGTTTTGTTAAACTTAATTTAACTGAATAATTATTATCTTCAGTTTTTATACTTAAAGACTTTGAATTTTCATCGTTTGAATTTTCATAATTTTTTTTTTCTTTTAAAGTATTGTTAAATTTTTTCTCAAATAAATTTTCAGGTTCAAATTTACAATTTTCTCTAAAAACATTATATTAAAAAGATATTTTACTTATAATTAAAAACAGAGGGTAATCCACTTGTTAAAATTTTCGGTTTTTTTTTACTTTCTGAATCATTTATTCTTGGAGAAAAAAAAAATCCAAATTTATCTTTTTCCATTTTATAATCTCCACGAAAGTAATTTTGAATAATTTGCTTATTTAAATTATTATAATCTTCCTTAGGATAAAAATTCCAATTTTTCTCTTTAATTTCTCGAATAAATTTAATGCTCATTTTATTTATTGTAAATAATTTTTCCCAAATAAATTAATTTAAAAAAACCATAACTTAAATACTAAAAAAAATAAAAGATAAAAAAAGTAAATTAAATTCAAATAAATATTTTAAATATGATAAAAATTATTAATATACTAAAAAGCAAGAAATAAATTTATTTTTTAAACAAAGCTTTTTTACTACTTCCAGTAACAATAATACTCATTTGAAATCCTAAGCAAACATAATTAACACATTTTTCTTTTAAAGCTAAAATTTCTTTAGGAATACTTTGAGATAAATGATCTTCATTATAACCTAATTTTCCACTAGTAGCATCACCCCAAGTTAAAACTTCTTCTTTATTATTATTATTAATAATAATTAAATTATGAGTGTAACCTGCGTAAACATCTATTATTTCTTTTTCAATTCCTAATTCTAATTTTATTGGTCTTTGTATTCTTGTATTTAAACCATAACATTGATTTTCACTATTATCACCTAAACAAAAAATTTTTCCATCTGATGATAAAATTAATGTATGTCTTGAACCACATACCACTTTTTTTATTTGAAAATCTTTTTTTTTTAAATTTTTTTTAGGGTCTGTATTTTTTAACCATATTGATTCTAAATTATTTTTATCTAATAATGAAAAATAATCTATATTTACATTTGAATTACCTAATTCACCATAAGTA
>JAEEGL011581677.1_pt1 | contig 13638 bp, 11 predicted proteins | sample 9134231 | NCBI WGS metagenome assembly JAEEGL01 (sample SAMN16246548, study PRJNA631951) | gut metagenome | biome: gut microbiome; feature: rumen; material: fiber-attached | host: Bos | place: Iran: Karaj | collected 2018-10
GTGCGAGGGGATCGAAACGGTGCTGGTCGGCGGCGGGATCGCCGTACAAAACGGCGTCTGCACCGGAAAACGAAACGGAACGGTATTGGAACGGAGGAGCTTATGAAACGCGAAAACCAGAAATGCAAGATCCTGATCATCCGCGACCTGCTGCTGGAAACGGACGAGCTGCATCCGCTGACGGTGCAGGACCTTATCGAGCGGCTTCGCGCGCGCGGCATCGATGCGGAGCGCAAGAGCGTGACGGACGATCTTCTGACGCTTTCGGATTACGGCATGGACGTCGAGTCGGTCGCGGTCGGCAAGCGCAAGGGGTACTTCCTCGCGTCGCGCACGTTTGAGCCGGCGGAGCTCAAAATGCTGGTCGACAGCGTGCAGGCGGCGAAGTTTTTGTCGCCGAAGAAGACGATGGGGCTGATCAAAAAGCTCGCGGCGCTTTCGAGCCGCGGAGAGGCGGCGCTTTTGAAGCGGCAGCTCTATATTTCCGACCGCGGCAAGACGGACAACGAATCCGTCTTCTACAACATCGACGCCATCCACGGCGCGATCGCCGAGGATCGCGAGATCACATTCGTGTATTGGCAGTACGACCTCAGCAAAAAGCGTGTCCCGCGCAAAAACGGCGCGCGCTACCGCGTCAGCCCGTTCGCGCTTGTATGGGACGACGAGTTCTATTACCTGATCGCCTACGACGCCGCAGACGCGCGGATCAAGCACTACCGCGTCGACAAGATGAACCGTATCACGGTATGCGACACACAGCGGCAGGGGAAGGACGTTTTCCAGAAGATCGACATGTCCGCGTACACGAGCCGCAATTTCTCCATGTTCGCGGGCGAGGAAGCGGACGTGGTGCTCGACTGCGACGAGAGCGTGATCGGCGTCATCGTCGACCGCTTCGGCGCCGACGTATCCGTGCATCCGAACGAGGCGGGCTTCACCGCGTTCGTGCGCGTGGCGGTTTCGGAGCAGTTTTTCGGCTGGATCGCCGCGCTCGGCGGCGCCGTCCGGATCCGTTCGCCGAAACCCGTCCGCGACGGCTTTATCGCGCATCTCGACCGCGTGTTGAAAGCGCATGAATGAGCTGCCGCGAAGAAAAAACTTGACAACGGGACAATAATTTATATACTAAATGGAGTGGAACCGGCGGCATCCGGCCGGCAGACAGAAAAGGAGAGCATTTATGCAGGCGATCATATTGGCGGCGGGCATGGGAAAGCGTCTGAAGGAACTGACGCAGAACAACACGAAGTGCATGGTCAAGGTGAACGGCATCACCCTGATCGACCGCATGCTGCATCAAATCGACAGGCAGCACCTGTCCCGCGTGGTCATCGTCGTGGGATATGAGGGGCAGAAGCTGATCGATTACATCGGAACGCTGGATATCCAGACGCCGATCGTTTACATCAATAACCCGATTTATGACAAGACCAACAACATCTATTCGCTCGCGCTTGCCAAGGACTGGCTCTTAAAGGACGACACGCTGCTGTTCGAGTCCGACCTGATTTTCGAGGACGAGGTTCTGGACATGCTGGTGAACGATCCGCGCGACACGCTGGCGCTCGTGGACAAGTACGAAGCGTGGATGGACGGCACATGCGTGAAGCTGGGCGACGACGACAGCATCGAAGCGTTCATTCCGGGCAAGAAGTTCAAGTTCGACGAGATCAAGGACTACTATAAAACGGTCAATCTGTATAAGTTCAGCAAGCACTTTTCCGAAACGCATTATGTGCCGTTCCTCGACGCGTATCAGTCCGCGCTCGGACAGAACGAATACTACGAGCAGGTGCTGCGCGTCATCACCATGCTGGACGATCCCGAGATCAAGGCGAAGCGGCTGGACGGACAGAAATGGTACGAGATCGACGATATTCAGGACCTCGACATCGCGGAATCCATCTTTGCACCGGATGACGACGAGCGTGTGCGGCTGTTCCACGGACGCTTCGGCGGATACTGGAGATATCCGAAACTGCTCGATTTCTGCTATCTTGTGAACCCGTACTTCCCCTCGGAACGGCTGAAAAACGAGCTGCGGGCGAATTTCGACGTACTGCTCACGCAGTATCCGAGCGGAATGCGCGTGAACAGTCTGCTCGCCGCAAAGAACTTCGGCGTGCATCAGGAGAACATCCTCGTCGGCAACGGCGCGGCGGAGCTCATCAAGAGTCTGATGGGGTACTTAAACGGCAAGGTCGGCTTCATCCGTCCCACGTTTGAGGAGTATCCCAACCGGTACGACCGCGAAAACGCCGTTTGTTTCATTCCGGACAACCCCGATTATTCGTACACGGCGGACGATCTTACGGCGTTCTTCGGCAGCACGGACATCAAAAACCTGATCCTGATCAACCCGGACAATCCGAGCGGCAACTATATCCCGAAGGCGGGCGTACTGAAGCTGATCGAATGGAGCACGGAGAAGGGGATCACGCTTGTGGTCGACGAGTCGTTCGTGGACTTTGCCGACGAGCCGGACAACTCGATGATCAAACAGGAGATCCTGTCGGCGAATCCGCATCTCTTCGTGATGAAGAGCATCTCGAAGTCCTACGGCGTGCCGGGACTGCGCCTCGGCGTGCTGGCGTCCGGTGACACCGATACGATCGCGAAGATGAAGAAGGACGTTGCGATCTGGAACATCAACTCGTTTGCGGAGTTCTATCTGCAGATCGAGGAGAAGTATCAGAAGGACTATGCCGCCGCGCTGAAAAAGATCCGTGCGGAGCGCGCAAGATTCCAGAAGGAGCTGGCGAAGGTCCCCGGCGTCCGCGTTATTCCCTCGCAGGCGAACTACGTCATGATCGAGCTGCAGAACGGCATCCGTCCCGCCGAACTCATCAAGCGGCTTCTCATCAGGCACAATCTGCTGCTCAAGGATCTGGCGGCGAAGACCGACGGACGGAAGTACATCCGCATCGCGGTGCGCGACACGGCGGACAACGATACGCTGCTGAGGGCGATGAAGGAAGAGCTGGCGGCGATGTAAAAGCAAATGAAAACCACCGGAGAATTCCGGTGGTTTTTGCTTGCCCGAAAAAATCAGTCTTCGATCGCGATGGTATGGGGAAGGGGGGAGAACGCCGACGGATCGACCTCCCAGACCGTGCGATCCTCACTGCTCTCGACGCGCGTGAAGCCCGTTTCGCCGTACAGATCCTTCACCATCTTATTCTTCGCGGTGGGGAGGTAAACGCCTCTGACGCGGCGCACGCCGCGCGATTTCGCCTCCTCGATCAGGCGGTTGATCATCGCCTGCTCGAATCCGCGTTTCAGAACGCGGCAGCTCATCAGAAACAGCTCGATCTCGGCGACGTCGCCTTCGCAGCGGGCGATCAGAACGCTGACCAGCCCGTTGTCGCCGAATTTGTCGTACAGTTTGCCGTACAGGCAGATGCAGTTTTCGTCCTGCATACACTGCTCGATCTCCTGCTGCTGATACCGTCTGGTCGTCAGGTTGAACTGGTTGGTCTTGTTCGTAAGCTGTGTGATGCGCGGCAGATACAGCGGCTCGAACCGGCGGATCTCCGCGCGCATATCGAGTGATTTCAGGTATTCCGTGTAATCGGTGAACCGGTGCTGGCTCTCCTCACGCAGAATGTTTGCATGATACATCTCCGCGCGGTGCAGATCGTCCTGCGAGATGCTTGTCGTTTCAAAGTATCCGTTGTGATCCAGGATCCGGACGTAGTCCTCGACCGCCGTAAGATCCGGCGTCGCGACTTCCGGCATGCCGACGCGGATGATCTCGCGTTCCGCGGGGTTGTCGTCCGCGAACACGACGCTTTCGGGGAGGATGTTCAGCGTCCGCACGATGTCGCGCAGATTGCCGTCCTTGCTGTTCCAGTTCGCCTTGATGATCACGAAATCGTCCGGATGCAGAACGCTGTCCGGATGATTGAGTCCCGCAAGCGCGTTTTCTTCATCGTTTTTTGAATTGACGCACAGCAAGACGCCCATCTCGCCGAGCCGCTTGACGTATCGCTGAAACTCGCTGTACGCCTGTCCCTCGCTGTTGTCCTGCCCGAGCGCAATGCCCTCGATGCCGTCGTCGCCGATGACGCCGCCCCACAGCGTGTTGTCAAGGTCGAGCACCAGCGCCTTTTTGTTCTTGCCGAACAGCGCCTTGATGATGTTGGCGGCGTTGAAGGAGATATAGGGCACGAGCGTCAGCGCGGCGGGCGATTTATAGAGGTGCCAGTGCTTGCGGTTGTTCCACGCGTCCAGACCGCATGCCGCCGACTGCCAGCAGATATCGTTGATGAAGAGATCCCCGTGCGCCTCTGCGTAGCGGTCGAAGCGGATGTTCAGCTCGCGCACGAAGCGCGTCTGCCCGTGTATGTCCCAGCCGTCCGCGTTGCCGAGCAGACGGGCGGAGGGAAACTCGAAATTGTTCTGCAGGATGACGCAGCCGAACTTCTCGCGCAGCCGATCCCACATCTTCTCGTAACGGTCGTATTCCGCGTCGAGCTTTGCGCTGACGTCGTCTTTGGAATCCCTGAGCGCCGGAAACTGCTTGATGTTGTATGTGCCGGTCGCAAGGTATACGACGTCCGGGGAGAACGCGTCGAGCTCGGGATTTCCGAACATGGCGTCTTCCCAGTATTTTCCGTATTCGGATTCGTAGAAGGTCGGACGGATGCCGTTCCGCAGCAGAAACAGCTCCAGATAGGCGACGACGTCGTGCGTCGTCGCACCGCCCAGCACCGCGATCCGCTTGTCCGTCCAGTTGATCTCCTGCGCCAGCAGTCTGCGCCTGAGGGACGCGCGCCTGCGCAGCAGAAGCTCCGGATCGAAGGGATAGTTCAGCTCTTCAAACAATCGTATCGCCTCACTTGCCGAGGATCCGATCCGCCAGAGCGCCGATGTTTTCGAAGCGGCTGATCTCCTCAATGCTCATCTGTACGTGCAGATCGTTCTCGATCAGCACCATAAAGGTCATGGTCGTCAGCGAATCCCAGCCGTCGACGTCGCTCTGCCTGGTCGTTTCGTCCAGAACCACTTCTCTGTCCAGAAGATCGGACAGCGTTTCGCTCAGATACCGGATCACCTGTTCTTTTGTCATCGTATTGTCCTCCGAATCGTATTCCGTATCAATCGTGTTCCCTGACCGGGATCATTTTGCCGTAATCCGCGACCAGCGTGCAGCCCATCGCTTTCAGCAGCAGACCGCGTTTCCGCTCAAGAATAAAGGTGTAAACCTGCTTGCCTTCCTCCAGAAGCTCCCGAAAAAGCTCGCTTTCCAGAATCGTGCCGTAGGGGAAGTCCCGGTATGCCGGATCCACGACCAGCCCGCTCGTTACGGCGATGCCGCGGAACTCGGCGAACGTCGCGATGTGCGCGATGATCCGTCCGTCTTTGCGGACGACGCGGCTTCTGCCCATGCCGGTGGCGGCGCGTTCGCGAAGCTGCTGCTCGAGCGAGACCGGATCATAGTGCGCGAACACCGGATCGGCGCAGAGAAGCGCCGCGATCTCGGCGTAGTCCCCGTCCGAAGCGGGCTCGATCGCGACCGGGATCTCGCGGTGCAGAAACCCGTTGCACAGATACACCTGTCCGGGCTGAAGCGTATAGTCCTCGCAGCCGCTCCGGATCCGTTCCAACAGCGCCATGCGTCCGTTGACGATCGCGAATCTGCGTTCGCGTACCAGCTCGCTTACCTCGCGCACGTCCGCGGAATCGCCGATCGAGAACACCTGCAAGCTGTTGTAGTACCGCATTGCGACGAGCGACGGAGCGCCGCCGTCCTCTTCGAGCCATACCTCCATGTTGGGGTTTGAAAGCCCGTAGGTCCCGATGTCGATATACATATAGATGCAGTTTGCGATGTCCCGCTCCAGATAGGAACGGATCGCCGCAAGATCGTTTTCCGTCGCTTTTCTCATACCGTCAGCTGCTGCTCCTCTTCGAGCCGTTTCTGCCGGAACGCTTCCAGCCGGCCGATGATGTAATCCGCGCCGACCTCGCCGCTGCGGCCGAAGTTGTAGACGAACCGGTCGCGCGTCTGAACGATCGTTTCACGGAACGCTTCGCTGTTCTTTGTGAAATCCTCGACCGTCGGGACGAGCGTTTCCTCCAGCGTTTCGGGCATCAGATCGCGTCCGATCACGTTCCGCAGAACGATGTCGGGCTGGTTGTCGCGGTCGAACAGCTCGTCGGTCCGCTCGTTGACGATCTTCTCCTTCGTGTGGATGAACAGCACCGGCTTCTCGGTGGAGAAAGCGAACTCGAATGCGATCGTCGACCAGTCGGTCATCAGGATGTCCGAGGTATAGACCGTTTCGTTGGACGTGAAGTCCATCTCGAAGCGGCAGTGCTCGCCGAGGTACGGGGCGACGTCGGAGCGGATCTCCTCGAGCTTTCCGCCGAATCTGCGGATGTACTGCGGATGCGGACGGATGACGATGTCGTTCTCGTCGTTCGCGAGCTTTTCGAGAATGGTTTTGAGACAGCTTTCGAGGATGTTGTCCGGCTGCCAGGACGGCGCGATCAGGATCCTGCGGCGCTCGTGCGGCTTGTCCGCCGCCTTCAGCTTGAGATACTCGTCGTGCATATCCTCGATGACGCCGTGACCGCATTCCACCAGCGTCTTATTCGTGAGGCCCGCCTTCTCGAAGTATTCGGTCAGCTCGCGCTTCTGGTTCGTTTCGCCGCAGAAGATCGTGTCGTACGCGTCGAGCGCATGATCGCGCAGAACGTGCATGCCGCTGATGATGCCGTGCTGGACGTAGATGTATTCCATATCCGTGCGCATATAGGAACGCTTCAGATGGTACGTTTCAAGGTCCGGCAGCGACGTTACCATGATATCGGAATCCACAAGCATGAACAGCATGATCTGCCGGTTCTGATCGATGAAATACGGAACGATGCGCGGCTCCTTCGTTTCGAGGATCGCATCGTGCGGATCGCCGGTGACGTAGTGGATCGTGACGTCGGACTTCTCAAGCAGCGCGTTGATCAGCCGGCGGAAATACTTGTAGTATCCCTGCTTCTCGGCAAAGAACACGACCTGCTTGGGCGTCTTGTCCTTCGTGAACCGCTTGTAATCCGCCTTCGAACGCGCCTTTTCCTCCTTGGTCAGCTTGCCTGCCTTCATCGCCTTCTTGGCGGCGTTCAGGTGCTTCTTGCTCTCCTCCAGAGCGGCGTAGTCGATGTACTTTTTCGGCGGGTAGATCCAGTTGCAGACGAACAGGATCAGGATCGCAAACAGATTGCCGAAGATCCAGTAAAGACCGACGCCCGCCGGAACGACGGAGGCGAAATACAGCGAGAACAGAGCGAGGAAGATCGCCATGCCCCAGCGGCCGAACCAGCTCGCTTCCTTCTGCAGGACGTTGATCTTGTTCTGGCACCACGAGAGCAGAAAAGCGCTCGCGCCGGAAAGCCAGGGGATGACCGTCAGCCATTCCGCGGCAAAGAGCTTCGGCGTGGACGTGAGGTCCAGACCGAGGAAGTTGAAATCCAGCGCGCGGATCGCTTCGATCGCGGCGTTCGTATCGACGCCGGGAACGCTGATCGCCGCAAACTGCGCGGTGTATTCCGCGTTCTTGATCAGCTCGATCGCTTTCAGATGCGCGCCGCTGCCGAGCTCCTCGACGCCGAGGATGGATTTGGAGAGCTCGAGCATCTGTTCGATGAGCGCCGGATCCAGCCGCAGGATATGCTGCAGCGGATGATAGACCACGCCGATCAGACCGAGGATGATCGGGACCTGGATCAGCAGCGGGATCACGCTTGCGAACGGGTTATAATGCTCTTCCTTGTAGAGTGCGAGTTCCAGATCGGACAGACGGCTCTTGTCGACGGCGTTTTCCGCCTTGATCTCGTTGAGACGGGGCATCAGCCGGACCATCTTGATGGAATTGTGCTGCACCCACAAGCTCAGCGGGAAGAGGATGATCTTTGTTAACAGCGTGAAGACGATGATCGCCGGTCCGTACCGTCCGATCAGGTCCACGCACAGTTTGAACAGCCAGCCCAGCGGCGTTCCGATTACGGTGTTGATGACACTCACAGTTCCGTTTCTCCGTTTCCGTCTAATAATTCGATCATGCCGGCGTGCATGTGGATGAAGAACACCACACGGCGCCCGCCGAGCGCCGGCGCAGGCGTCGGCCGATCGATCATGATGTATCCGTTTTGCTTCAGGGTTTCGATATCCGCTTCAAAATCGTCCGAGACGTAACAGATGTGATACGGCGAATTGCCGATCTTTCTGATCAGTCCGGATACCACGGAATCCTCCGTGGCGGGCGAGATCAGCTCGATCCGGTATCCGTCCTTTATGAGAAAGCAGATGTCGATCTTCCGGATGTCGTCGCGGACCGTTTCCGTTTCCGCGCGGTATCCGAGTGTTTCAAACGAGCGCTTCGCGCGTCCGATGTTTTTGCAAAGATAACCGATATGATGTACGTTCATGGTATTGTGCGGCGCGTCAGAAGCCCTTTTCCTCGATGTCGCCGGATTCCTCCGGGTTCACCTGATCCTGCCAGAAGATGTAATCCGCGTCGGGGATCGGCGGACGGTTGCTGCCGAGCTTTGTCAGGATCGCCCGGGCGGTGTTGACGGCGGACAGTCCCTCGATCTCGATCGGTTCGCCGCAGAAATAAACGGTGTTCAGGATGCGGCACTGATCGGTCTTTTCGATGTCGTAGTTCTCCGCGTTGTAATCGTTCTGCCACAGACCGCCGCGCGCGCCGTGGTCGGACTGCACGATGATGATCGCGTTCGGATCGTATCGGAAGATGTTGTCGATGATCTCTTCCATGTATTTTTCCATATACATCCACTGATCCAGATAGTATTTATGGTCTACCCAGTTGCAGCGGTATTTGGTCGAGACCGTATTGCCCTCTGCGTCGATGAAGAACGGCGTGTGCGGGGGCAGGAGATAGGTGTGGATCGCCATCGGCGCGTCATAGGTGTAGTTGGACGGATCCGCATAGAAATCGGAAACGCGCTTCAGACGCATCTTGAAGAGGCCCGCGCCGATCTCGTCGATGAACGAAACGCCGTCGCCGGCAAACTCTTTGACCAGCGAAAGGATCGAGGTGTCGATGAACAGATCCAGCATGGAAGAGCCGTCGAAGGTCACGGAGCACAAAAGCTCTTCCGTAAAGGTCGGATCCGACAGCTCCTTAAGCTGCAGATAATGCGAGGTGTGCGTAGAGACCTGATAGGTCTTGTAGCCGAGCGCATGCAGGTCGTCGAACCATTCGCCGGTAAACGCGTAGATGCGCGCGTCCGGGCTCTCCGTTTCGGGCGTGCAGACGTATTGGAGGGAGAACAGATTCGCAATGCAGTAGAGACTGCGGTTCGTGTACGCGCTGCTGTTGAGGGACACGGAAAATCCCTTTTCCTGACAGTATTGATAGTACGGATTCTCCTCCGTGGGGATATCGTAATACCGTTCCATCGTCGAGAAGTCGCCCGCTTCGTCCATGATGAAATAATAGATATTGGGCTGCGCATCGCTCTTTGCCGCGGTTTTCTCCGGAACGACGGGATCGGACTGGTACGCCTCATACGGGCGGAACATGCTGACGCGCTCGATCGTCCGGATCGCAATGCGAACGCTGTTGAACGCGGTGAGCAGAACGAGGGCGAGCGCGAAGACGGACATGGCGATCATCAGCGCCTTGCAGTTTCTCAGCTTGATCACGACGATCAGGATCGCGGCGGAAAGAAGGACGCCGACGATCAGCGCGCCGACCGCGACCGGCAGGAACGGAAGGATCTTCTTCGCGATCGAAATATACAGACCGAAATCAAGGAAGAAGAACGAGATCGCGCTTCCCGCAAACGCGGTGACCGGCGCGTTCTTTTTGGACAGGAACCACGTCAGAACGAAGACGATCAGTCCCACGACCAGGGCGACCGCCACGGGCCAGAGACCTTCCAGGAAGTTCAGGCCGCCCGTGTTTTTCGACCACAGGATCAGCATGGGCAGGATCGCCATGCAGAGAACGGAGATCAGCGCGGCGAAGAAATGGAATCTGCGCGATTCCATAAACTTCGGCAGCGTCAGAGGGGGCGCCTGCTGTTCGAGGATCGCCTCGATCTCTTCTTCGGTCAGTTCAACGTTTTTTTTCTTTTCGGTTTTTTCCATATTATCTCACTTGTGCGCACATATGCCTTCAAAAGCGCACACTTTCCTATTTTGTATTACTCCGAGATTATAACACGGCGTTTGCGGAAAATCCACTTATTTTCCCATTTTGCGAAAAATCTTTATGAATTATTAAAAAAGCCGCCGCGGAGGCGCATTTTGACGCGAAAAGTAATACTTGCGGCGAAAAAAGGATTGTGATATAATACTTTTCTAAATGAAAAAGGAGAAACAAACATGAAAAACATGAAGCGTTTTATCGGCATTGCTTATTTTCTTTTCTTCGGCGTCCTTATGACGCTGCGTTCCGCAGGCGCCTATATCGATGCGGCGTCCGGAACGTACATTCTCAGCGTGATCGCAGGTCTCTTCATTGCGGCGGGCGCGACGGTCGCCATCTTCTGGCGCAAGATCACCTTCTGGTTCAAGAAAAAGAAGGCGCTGAGAGCGAAGAAGCAGAAGGAAAAAGAAACCAAGTGACGGTTTTCCCGCAGATCGGCACAATAAGCGTGTCGGACTGCGCTTTCACGGATGAACGGACGCGGTAGGCGCCGTTCCAAAAGGAGATTGTTTATGACAGATCAAAACCGCAAGACAAACGAACGGTACGGCACGGAACCGAAGGGAACCAGACGCCCGGCAAAGAAGGGAAAGGGAAAGCGTCTCGCGCTCGAGATCGTCCTTTCCGTTCTGACGATCCTGGCGATCAACTTCCTTCCGGTCCTGCACCTGTTTGTCAGCAACGCGGAGGAGATGGAACTGTCCGAACTGATCGGACCGGATTTCTTCTGGCTCATCGGCATCGGGCTCGCGCTGTTTGCGATCCTGCGGCTGATCGTCCGGAAGCGTCCGTATTTTGCGGGCTTGGTCGCCGCCGTGATTTCCTTCTTCATGGTGAATTTCAGTCTGGTGACCTCGCTGTTCAAGAGCTTTATCCCGAACTACATTGCGGCGAATATCGTTGCGCTGGTCGCAGTGCTTCTTCTGATCGCGGGAAGCGTTTTCCTGCTTCTGCGCCTGTGCAAAAAAGGAACCGCCGGCCGCGGCGTCATGACGGTCCTCTTCATCACCTTTGTCGGGCTGCTGCTCTTCAACGGCGTGATCTATCTGATCAAGATGAACACGGTCCCGAAGGAGGAGGACGTCGACCTGCCGGAGATCGCGGGGCTTTCGGACGACTGGAACGTCGATTCCGAGCCATCCGATTCGGAGGATGAGGTCGTGATCGCAGTACAGCCGAACGACGGCGATCCGGTTTCCGCGGCAACCCTTGCGCCCGAAACGCCGAACCCCGGCACGACGGTCACGGAGACGGCGGCGGTCGAAACCGCAGCGCCCGGTCCCACCGAAGTGCCGGTCGAAAAGACGAAGGAGCCGAACATCTATCTGCTCGTTTTCGACGAATACGGCTCTCTCGGCGCAATGGAGAAGTACTATTCCTATAACGCCGAGCCGTTCCGCAAATTCATGCGCACGGCGCACATCAACTGGTCGGAGCATTCGTACTCGATGACCAGAGAAACCAAGTACTGCATGACCGACCTCAACATGATGGACTATGTGTCCTATCACAAGAGCCCCAGCACGCTGAAAAGCTACCGTCGGAACAGTACGATCAAAAAGGTCTTCGGCGACAAGCTCGGATACAATCTGTATCAGTTCTCCACGGCGACCACATGGTTTGCGACGATCCCGAGTCTTCGCGACAGCAAAACCATGAAACAGTACCGGAAAACGACCATCGACGGCGTCGAATCCGATCAGCTGATCCGGCAGCAGTCCATCTTCGGCGCGTTTGACGATCTGATCGGCGCGCTGACGCCGCAGGAAAAGATCGGCGGAAACAGTGAATCGCTGAAGAAATACGGATTCTATTCGTCTGACGAGATCCGCGCGAGCAAGGCGTACAAGAACTACGAGTACAACGACGTTGCAAAGGCGGTTTTAAGCACGCTGGATTTCTGGGAGACGGACAGCAATTTCCAGAACTCCGAAAAGCGGATGATCCTCTCCTACCTGAAGACGCCGCATGTGCCGTTCATTTTCGACGAATACGGACAGGTCCGCTCCATGGGCGTCCGCATGAACTGGACGAATCCGAAATACTACTACGGGCAGTACGTTTTCATCACCAAGCACCTCGAGGTGATCCTCAAGACGATCATCACCAACGATCCGGAGAGCGTCATCATCGTCATGTCGGACCACGGCGTGCGCTCGCACGATCAGGGGTTTGTCAATATCACGGCGAAGGACGACTGCTGGATCTTCCTGGCGCTCTATTATCAGGGCGACACGGTGGACATCGAAGGGCTGTCGCCGATCAATCTGATGCGTCTGATCTCGACGAAACTCGGCGTGAAGATGGATCCGGTGCAGGACTACGTCACCGTCAACAGCAGGGACGATCTGAAGGACGTGGATTTCTCGCGCAGATAACCTCCCGCATCATTCAGACAAAAAAAGAGCCGTTCCGTCCGGAACGGCTCTTTTCGGATGAAACTTATTCCGCGGAGGGACCGGCGGCCGCCGCATCCAGCTTCTTGCCGAGATCGGCAAACGCATCCGGATCCGCGACGCGCAGGAGTTCGATCGCCGCAACGGCGCGGACGGCTCTTCTTCCTTCCTCGTCCAGACGCGAATACCGCTCCAGAAGCGCGCGGTTCTCACCGTCCATAAAGACGGGGGTATCTCCCGCAACAAGTTTGATATCCAGTACTTCACAGATCTTCATGATCGTTTCAAACGACGTACCGCCGATGCCCTTCTGCAGAGCCGTTACGATCGTCGACTGCGGGACGCCGATATACATCGAAAACTGTCGCACGCTGCGAAACTGCCGTTTGATTTCCTTCTTGATCAGTTTTGTCAGTTCATCCATTTTTCACACCTCCACCTCACTATCATAACATAACGGGGAAAACTCTGTCAATTAAAAATATATTGTTTGATTGTGAACTTTTTGAAACGCGCATAGAAGCTGGAAAAATTGGAACAGAAAAACAATTTGTATAGACATAATCGGATTATATCGGAGAGCTGCGGTCCTTGACGGAACGGGGCCGTTCCGTTATACTGAAGAAAACTGTTTTTTATGAAAACAACAGGCAGGGACCGACCTTTGCCGTGCTTTTCCGCGGCAAACGAACGGTTTAGGGAACTCAACCGCCGGTTGCTGGTTTTTTGCCGCGCCGGACCGTATACTGAAGCCATGAAAAAGATCTTTCCTTTTTTGAAACCGTATAAAAAGCAGCTGATCCTGACCGGCGCGCTGTGCCTTCTGTTCACACTCGGAGGGGCGTTTCTGCCGTACCTGATGAGCCGCATCGTCGACGACGGCATCGCCGCCGGCAACATGGGCGTGATCCTGAAGCTCGGCGCGCTGATGCTCGGGCTCGCAGTCATCTCGATGCTCGGCGCGATCTGGATGGGCGCGGTCAACGCCAGGGTCTCCGCGGGCTTTTCGCACGATCTCACGCGCAGCATTTTCGACAAAGCGTCGGCGCTCGATTTCGAGA
>JAEEGL012492723.1_pt1 | contig 13638 bp, 10 predicted proteins | sample 9134231 | NCBI WGS metagenome assembly JAEEGL01 (sample SAMN16246548, study PRJNA631951) | gut metagenome | biome: gut microbiome; feature: rumen; material: fiber-attached | host: Bos | place: Iran: Karaj | collected 2018-10
ATACATCGTTTGAGATCGTTCAACTAGAAACTTCAGCGGTTTTGTTTTTGCTTTAGTTTTTGTTTGATCACAATTTATCCACCACGATTTTACCAGCGCGAAGCTAATCATATATCGCAGCCGTTGAGAGACTTATTGTGTTTTGTTTATAGAGTTTTTATTGGGAGGTGTGTTTTAAAGAATGTACACACAGTTGCTTTGACGCGTCCTGCTAAAATTTAACGCGCGCCGAAACTCCTAGTTGGTCGATCTCAAACCTTTTTAAGGTACATTTTTATTTTGTGGTTTTTGTATGTGCTTCCACTACCCTCAGTTTAGACTATTTTTGACAAAAATGCAAGTGCTTTTTTCGGCTTTTTCATAAGCATTTTTCCCCACATTGTGGAAAACTTTCCCCTTAAAAACCGAACAAGTCGTTATTCCCTTTTTTATGTTTTATGTTGTAATAACCGAACACCAATCTGTTAGAATCGTGATATAATTAACCCATGTTACAAGAGTTATTGCCCGAAATTTGCGCCGAACTCGGCATTACATGTTTAAATCTTTCTCGCAATTGGGTGCATCTTTTGACTTACAAAAATCAAAAACGTTTCATTATCGGAGGCAATTTTGATCTAAATTCAGCCGCCAGCGCCGCTATTGCAAGCGATAAAGTCGCCACTTATCAGGTGCTCGACGCCCACAAGGTGCCGGCAATCCCGCATTACATGGTTTTAAACGATAATTTTACCCATAATCTCCCTTTTAAAGACATAGCCTCTTTGAAAGATGCCATTCAATCACTCCCCGTTGTTGTTAAACCACTGCGTGGTTATGGTGGCCGCAGCGTGTCGCTTTGCAAAACCCAATCCGAGGCCAAAGAGGCCGCCCTCGCTCTTCTTGACACCGAAGGTTCTTGCTGCATCAGTCCCTACGTTGATTCGGTACATGAATATCGCGCCTTCTTTCTAGATGACAAAGTCCTCTATATCTACCAGAAAACGCGAAAAGCCGGTTCATTTCGCCATAATCTATCAAGTGGGGCCCGCCCAAAGCTTATGTGCCAAGATTCTGAGCTTTATAGTTCCCTTTCTGCCCTCGCCAGCGCCGCCGGCAAGGCCCTTGGGCTAAGATTCGCAACTATCGACATGCTAATTACCACAGAAGGGCCAAAAGTCCTCGAAATCAACCGCGGAGTCTACACCGACGTATTCTCAAAAAGCGTCCCTGGTGGCCGCGAAATTGCCAAGAATATCTACCGCAAGGCAATTGCCAAACTTTTTGATATTTCCTCTTAATATGCTACAATTACTCTATAAATAAGTGAGGTAATATGCAAGAAAAATTCGACGTCTTCCTGTGGGCCAACGAAATCGACGAAATTAAGAACAACGTTAGCGCTGAGCTATTTTTATTTAACAAAAATTATACACCTTTCAAAATTAAATACTCAGATCAGTTAACAAGCAGTGTAAAAAGTTTGTTCATGCAGAACGCCGCGAAGTTCATTATTGAAGGCGCCGACAAAGGCCTTGAATGCCGCGAATACGAAAAAGCCGACGGTGAAGAAAACGTCATTTACCACACCGACCTCGATAAAGTTGGTCGCGCCGAAACTCTCATTCACCTCATTGAGAACGAATACAAAGACATCAACTATTTTTCTGAAAACGAATACGAATTTAAGAAGATCAAAGGTATTATCGCTAAGTTCACCTATCCAGGCGGCGAAGACGGCACCAAGACCTTCTATATTGCTAAGGCTATCTCGGCTTCTAGCGCATTAAAAGGTGCCACTTCCTGGGAGATCAACGGTGAAAGCTTCGAGCCATTCTCTGCTGAAGTTGCTATCAAGATGCCAGACGACAATCAAGTTGCTATCATTGATAAAACTATCGTGGTGTTCAACCAATCCAAGTTCGAGAACCTCTTCCAATATGACTATAAATCTCAGGTCATCGCCGAAGAAAAGGCTAAAGAGCTCAGCGAAAAGTACAAACTCTCCTTTGCCGAAGGCTTAACCCTAAATTCCCTGCTTCAAGACAAAAAACCAGTCTTAAAGAAGCTCCAGGCCATGGATATCGCCGAAGAAATGTCACAAAAAGATCTCATCAACTATGCAGACGAGATGCAACTAGATCTTATGACAGACTACGATGGTTCAATCATCATTATGGATGACAAAGATTTAACCACCTTTGTAAATCTTTTGAACGAAGACTACTATATATCGCCAGTCAACGGCCGCCGCTACGAAATCAAATCTAAGAAGCTACTCGGCGAACCAGACGGCGAACCACCACGTGGCTAAACCAACAAAAAACTACCGTTTGACGCGGTAGTTTTTTTATCTCTAATACTCAGAATAGGCAAGTTCGGTAATATTTTTTTCGTCAAATGAAGCAAACATCCTGCGCAGTTCTTCCCTGACATCTTCAGCTGAATCGGTGTCAGAAAGTACAGACTCCATCTTAGCGTAATAGCCATCATGGTTTTCTACCGCATCAAGATAAATCACGTTCTGATCATCCATTTGGATTTCCTGACGCTGACGCGAGACCTCGGTTTGGAGCTTAAAACCAAGTTGCAAAATAATATTTACCATCTCGACATAGTTTGTAATCGGCGTAGCCTCAACCATATCAATACCAGAATCCTCAATGTGACGACGCAAAATCAAAGTATACTTAGCTGGCATATCCGTAGCGCGTACCTCGGTACGCATAATCAAGCGTGGAAAATTTGCGCCATGTTTGAAATCGCGTGGGATATAGATACGATCATGTTGCCAATAGACTGGCGAAAAATCACGATCAATCTCCGATAACTTGCTTTCGAATCTGTCCCTATCAGACAGCTTACACTTCACAATAACTTTTTTCATACCCTAAGTATAACATGCCCCCACTATAAAGGCCAGCTTACGGCCAGTTTGGCTGCACCAGATCTAGACGATCGGTGAAATAATCGTGATTAATGACATTAGAAACATCCCAACCGCTGATATTAACCGAATAACTATTGGCGTTCTTGCCGGTGGTATATAGCATATAACTCATATCCTGGGCTTCGCCAGTGTCAAGACTACTGAGGTTTAGCGTGAACGAATCAGCATACTCGCCGGCGCCATGGAACATATGACTCATGTTGCGTACCGCACTGGTGTCAAGATTTATATTCATACTTACATTCATTATCTTGTTGAAATGCTCCGTATAATAACGAGAATTATTATCCATCGCCTCGGCGCCAGCAAACATATAGGACATATCAACAACTTTGCTAGTATCCCAATTTGAAAAATCATAATTCCACACTGTAGGGTCCGTAGTGAAACCTTCAAACATGTGCGACATAGTTCTAACATTCGAAGTGTTAAAACCTGTAATCCCGTCTATAATTTTCACGAAACCACCCAAAGCACTTCCTCTTTTCTCTTCTTGTGCACCCGAATATCCCAAATTATTTCCAGATGAGAACATTCTATCCATAGCAACCACACTTGAAGTATCCCAACCAGTAAGACCGATTCGAAGAGACAATACATTATCGCCCTCACCATAAGCATATGAATTAGAACCACCATATGTGCTCTCTGGATCTTTCCTACTCCAAGCCACAATCATATCTCCAAATAAACTGCTCATATCAGTAATTCTACTAGTATCCCAACCGTCGAAATTTAAATAAGTGTTAGTGCGGCCCAAATAGTCATCATCTCCACTACGACCATAATCTAGATAAACTTTGTTAAACATTTTGTTTATATTACTTAACGAGCTAGTAGACCAGTTAGAGCAATCAATTTGACTTCCGCCCGCGATGAAAGTATTAGCAAACATCTCAGACATATCAATAACTTTTGAGACGTCCCAACCGGTTAAATCAATTGTTACAGGAGTATTATCATTGTATCGTTCTCCAATTGCTGTTTGTTTAAACATTTTTGCCATCGAAACAACATTCTGCGTATTCCAACCCTCTATATTTCTAAGTAAACGATCACTAAGCCCTGCGTGCTGGAACATTGATGTCATGTCGACGACATTGGAGACGTCCCAACTCTCCAAGCCAAAATCCATATCATCATTATCACCGTAGTCATTAGAATCACCTCCATAAAAGAGTTTTCGCATATTAATAACATTTCCGGTGTCCCAAGCGTTGATACCAATTATCTTTTTAGGATAACTTAAACTAAACATACCTTCCATATTAACCACGCTACTCGTATCCCAATTGCTAACGTTCATCTCAACAATGTCTCCATTATTGGCAAACGCGTATGATAGATCCGTAGTACCAGCGATAGACCAGTTGCTTAGATTTAATGAAATAATTCTTCGGCCTATACCATTAAATGAGTTCCTGAGAGTAGACCTGTCTGTATTTCTAATAATCCAATCACTAGCGTCCACATCTATATCACGGTAGCTAGATGCACCAAACAATTCCCGATTCAGAATATTTGCCTGTGGACCAATATCCCAGCCATGAAGAAAGGCCGTTAACTTCTTTTCACCATCATCAGAAATTGCCGTAAAAAGCGAGTCGCCATATTGCAAGCTGTCTAAGTGCCAATTGTTCGCCACAATAGTCGTATCGTATGCACAATGATAGAACATCTCAGATATATCTTGGACATTCCTTACGTCCCAACCGTCTAGATTGATGCTTACTGACTCATGATATCGGCTTGCTGTCTGAATATTTGAGAACATCCCTTTCATACTAATTACATTACCAACATCCCAAGAATGCAGATCTAGGTTATCGTGTGTGTAACTATCGTAATCGCTGGAAAGATAACCATAACAAGCATACGAATTATAGCATAAATCGCTAAACATATAGCTCATATCTTTCACATTGCTAGTATCCCAACCGCTCAAATCGCCAATAAAATGGTGCCCTGCTGTGCCAGAACTAAAGTAATAAAACATATTGCTCATGTCCTCGACATTTGAGACATCCCATTCGCTTAACGACAATACTTCGCCATACTTTCTGCTACCATCACCACTCGAAGCATAATTGCTACCTACGTAGGCAAACATATAAGACATGTTTCGCACATTACTAACGTCCATCTTCTTAAGTTCTCTTATGCCAGGGGCGGTTGCCCTACTCGAGAATGCACTCTGGAACATGAAAGACATGTCAGTTACCCGACTCGTATTAAAATGTTCTATGCCATTAATATATGCCAAATTCGTGAAATTATTAAACCAATATTTTGTGCTGATCGGTTTGAAATGTTCAAACGAATTATCAAAATCAACATTAGAGACTGAGGTGCTGATACTAAGCCACGGCAAACTGGTATTAATGTCATCGGTTGGATAAAGTGGCACATTATATATATTGCTAATAGCCATACTCGTATAGCTATTCACAAACGCATCGCCAACTTCGTATTGTTTGTCATCATAAACAAACACGAGGTGGCCGTTATCGCCAAGAAGAGCCTTTGCGTTGATATCGGCAGGTTCTGGAATGTCGTCCACCTTAGCAACGGTTGTAATCAAAATCGTATTATTATATACGCCTGCTGGCTGAACATCATTAATCTTTACGCCGAAAGTAAAATCTGTTGTGTCGGTGGCGCCTGGCTGATCGGAAGATAGTACAAGGCGATTCGTGTCATCATAAGTAGTCAAACCGCGATAATTTTCGCCACCATCAATCGAAAAGCCCCAATAACCAACTGGGAAGTTCAGCCTAGTACTACTTGAAGTAAGTGTCGGGATAGTGGCATTCTCGCTGGTGTTTACGAGGCTAGTGTACCTAGTGTCATCAGGACCGGATTTAGTACCATCTGCAGAAAAGATTAGGATATAACCACCCTCATTGGTAGAAACACGCAAAGTGGCGTCTGCAGTCTGGACGCCTGTATAGCTAGGAGACGCATCGATAAAGATGAAAGAAGGAAAATCGACCGAAAGATAAGATTGAATCGACATATTAAAGTCGGTCGCACTCGTATTTTTGCAAGAGAAAGAACCCATGAAAACAGCTACAAAAATAGCTGCAAATACGCCGCCAACCATCAACTTTCGCGTACGACCTTTTACCATAAGCTAATTATAACATACTAAAAAATTTTCACTAGCTTTTTTCAGAAAAACTTAAGCTTAAAATTCTTCCTTCCACAGATTCGTTGCCATTCCATTCGTTTTTCATCAGTTTAATTAAAATATCGCAGCGATCACCCGGTTGAATCTTAAACCAATCATCTGGCGCAAAAAACGAAATTAGTTTCAGACGGCTAGTTTTTTCTACTACAATCACCGACAAATGCTGACCTTCAATACCCATTAAACGCACTTCGCCAACTTCAATATTTTCTAGTTTAAAAATCGGTTCCTCGTTGTCTCCGCCAAAAGGCTCCAAAAGTTCAAGGTCGTTAAAGAAATCCAATGAAAGGTCACTAAGATCCTCCACTACAAGATCTTCCCCTTCCTCTAAAAAGCGTTCCTGGTCTTTAAGATCCAGGCTTTTATAACAATCATTAATCGCCGCACGAAAAGCATCAATTTGATCAGCTTTAACCTTCACGCCAGCCGCCAAAGCGTGGCCACCACCATTTAAAATATAGTCCTTGCAGTTTGCCAAAGCCTCAGCCAAATTAAACTCGCCAAAGCTGCGGCCGGAGCCTTTATAAACGTCGTCGGAAACCTTTGTTAGCACAAAGGCCGGGCGTGCATATTCCTCAACCAGTTTACCGGCCACAATACCAAGAATGCCTTCGTGCCACTTCCCTACTTCAACCAAAACCGGGTCATGCGAAATGCCACGTTTGCGGATTTCCTCGGCAGCTATGCGTTGCTCTGTCTTACGTTTTTTATTCAACTCTTCAAGACGCTCCGCAATCTGTGCCGCCTCAGCGATGCTCTTTGTACGTAGCAATGCCAACGAAAGCTCTGCCGATTCCAAACGTCCAGCCGCATTAAGCCTTGGACCAATTTGGAAGCCGATCGATTCCGCATTCAAGCGCGTAACTCCAGCGCGGCGCATTAGCTCTTTTAGCCCCAAGCGGCGCGTCATTCCAAGCACCTTCACACCGTAAAAACTTAGTATTCTATTGTCGCCGGTAAGCGGCATGCTGTCGCAGAGCGTACCAATCAAAACTAAATCGAGCAACCATTTTTCTTGTCCAAAAGGGATCATCTTTTTTATAGCCAACGCTTGCGCCAACTTGAAAGCCACACCAACACCGGCCAGATCGCGAAAACCGTTATAATCCTTGCGTTTCGGATTTAATACCGCCACCGCCTTCGGTAACTCGCCTGCGAGTTCATGATGGTCAGTCACAATCGTATCGATATTTTCACTCTTCAAAGCCTCAACGATTTCACCGTTCGATGAACCACAGTCCACCGTTATTACCAAAGTCGCGCCGAGCTCCTTGGCCTTCTTCACGACTTTAGGGTTCATGCCGTATCCATCGACAAAACGATCCGGCAACATAATATCAATCTCCTTAGTACCAGCCAGCCGCAAAGCCTCTTCCATCGCCGTACTCGCCGTTACGCCATCGACATCGTAATCACCATATATTAATATATGTTCGCTACTTTTGATTGCCTGCGCAATGCGATCCACGGCCTTTTCCATATCCGGCAGTAAAAATGGATCCAGCAAATCTTCATATTTTGGATGCAAAAACTTCTCGTCGATCCCACGCTTTTTAATTAACTGTTCAAATAATTTATTCATCAAAATCAGATTAGCCGATAGTTTTGTTTGGCTTGCTTCCCTTTTGGGTTTTGATCACAATACTCTGAAGCTCTTTCAAAATTGGAAACTGTTTATTGGTTTGGTAAATCCTGGTGTTACCTTTCTTGGTCATAATCAAAAAGTTTCCTTCGGTCATACGCGTGAGTTCGCGCTGGATATTACCTGGATCTTCCTTAATCAATTTCGCTAGGCCTCTTACGTGAGTCTTAAAATCAGGGTATTTAGCAAATACCACAATAATCTTACGGCGCACCCTTGAAGTCACGAATATATCTAACATATTTCCTCGCTTTTCATCGATTATACCATAAACTTCGGCCCGGCTGTAAAAAATACAACGATTTTTACCACCCCAGTCGTGTATAATATAAGTATGTTTTATGAGGTGATACCAGGCAAGCTTTTCTCTAAGCACGCTGGTTTTTTGACCTACGCCTCTGACACCGAACTTGTCCCAGGCCAAATCGTCTCAATTCCCCTCGGCAAGTCCGAAGTTCCGGGTATTATTTATAAAAAAGTTATTCAACCGGATTTCCCTACAAAAAAGATTTTGAAAATTTTGTATTCAAAACCACTGCCAAACCACATTGTAAAAACCATCGTTTGGCTAAGCCAATATTATTTAATTCCATTGCCGCAAGCGCTTAATTTATTCCTGCCAATCGGCATTACCAAGAACCGCCGCAAAACTATCGCAAAAACCGAACAAACCCCTAAATTGCCACTAATTGAGCTTAATACTGCCCAGAAAAATGCCCTTCTAAGCCTCCAGAAGGCTCCAGGACACACGAAACTGCTTCATGGTGTGACCGGTAGCGGAAAAACTAATATCTACCTAGAATTGACTAGAAAGGCCTTTAAGCAGCAAAAATCTACCATACTTTTAGTGCCGGAAATCGCCTTAACTAGCCAACTTGTTCGGGTTTTCGAGGAAGCCTTTGGTCAAAACATCGTTCTAATTCATTCCCAAAAGACTGAATCCGAACGCCATCAGATCTGGGAGAGTATCTTGATGAGCGACACGCCAAAAGTCATTATCGGGCCGCGTTCTGCCCTGTTTGCACCGGTTGATGACCTTGGGCTCATCATTATCGACGAGTGTCATGAATCAAGCTATTTCCAAGAAAACGCACCGAAATATTCTGCCTTAAGAGTGGCGAGCTTCATTGCAAACACTCTAGCAATCGACTGTATTGAGGGCTCCGCCACACCATCGATCAATGATTATTATCTGGCTAAAAAACACCAAGCTTTAATCAGTCTTAACGAGAAAGCCAAAAAAGAAGCCATCGCTCCAGACGTCCACATCGTAGATTTTAAAGATCGTGCCAGCTTTGATAGGAACCGCTATTTTAGTTCTGCCTTACTTGATTCAATCGAAGACAATCTTAAAAATCACCGCCAGACCCTGATTTTTCATAATCGTCGCGGCTCTGCACCACTGTCGATTTGTGAGGATTGCGGCGCCGAGCTCACCTGCCCAAACTGTTTCTTACCGCTCACTTTGCACTCTGATTCTTACGAATTAATCTGCCACACCTGTGGCTTCAAGGAAAAAGTCCCCAAAAGCTGTCCAGAATGCGGCTCACCAAATATCCTACACAAAGGCTTTGGCACCAAATTACTCGAATCAGAATTAAAACGTCTCTTTAAAACCGCCCGCATCGCTCGCTTTGACGCCGACAACACCAAGGCCGAAACTCTAAACGCTATGTATGACGAAGTTAAAGCCGGCAAAATCGATATTATAATCGGCACCCAAACCGTAGCTAAGGGCCTAGACCTACCAAAACTTGCCACTGTTGGTCTCGTACAGGCGGATGCTGGTCTTTCCCTGCCAGACTACTCTAGCAAGGAACGCGTTTTTGAGCTGATCACCCAGGTAATGGGACGCGTCGGCCGTGGGCATATCGATAAAGCCGAAGTCTATATTCAAACCTTCCGCCCGGACTCCAAAGTTTTAAGCTACGCCATCAATAATGACTACTTAGAATTTGCCGATTGGTCACTTAAAGAACGCCGTGAGTCCGGCCTGCCGCCATATTATTATTTAGCTAAAATCGAGGTCGCTTATAAAACCGAGGCTCTCGCTATCAAGAAAATCCGCGACATTAAAAAGGTTTTAGGAAACGTGCCAGACCTCTTAGTTTCGGCCCCGACCCCAGCCTTTCATGAACGCCAAAATCGCGGCTTTACCTGGCAGCTTATCGTGCGCGCCAAGTCACGAAAAACCTTACTAGAAGCTATTAGTAGCCTAGACGATAGCGCCCGCTTCTACCTGGACCCACCTTCAATTTTATGATATAATATTCTTATGAAAATCATCACTACGCCAGATCCAAGACTCCGTGCAAAATCGACCAAAGTCGGTGTTATTGATGATGAAATCAAAGAGATTATCGAAAACATGCGTAAGCTCTCTCTAGATTGGGAAGCCGAACATCCATATGAACTTTCTGCCGCCATGGCCGCCCCACAAATGGGCGTCAACAAGCGCATCATTATCGTGCGCGACGACATGGAAGACAAAGACAACGCCAGCTTTACCGCGCTCATTAACCCAGAAGTTATCAAGACCGAGGGCAAGATTAAAACCGATTACGAAGGCTGCCTTTCGGTGCCAAAAATCTATGGTTTGGTTCCCCGCCCTACCAAAGCCAAAATCAAAGCTAAGCTCGAGGATGGCAACGAAGTCCGCATCAAAGCCGAAGATGATTTGGCCCGCGTTTTGCTACACGAAATCGACCACTTAAATGGCATTCTCTTTATCGACCACATCAAAGACGAGAAAAAAGCCTTCTATGAAATGAACGACAAGGGCGACCTCGTTCCGCTAGACTACGACAAAAATATTAAAGATAACAAAGAACTCTTTCCGGACGACTAAATGGAAAAGATCATCTTTTTCGGAAATGGGCCGCTAGCTGAACATGCCCTCAAAGTACTCGAAAAACACTTCGAGATTATTTTTCACGCCAAGACCAAAGAAGATTTAGAGCTTGTAAAAGAGGTAAAGGCCACCAATCCGACCGCACACGGCGTGCTAGCTTCATTTGGCATCATCGTAAAATCAGATATTTTGGAACTATTTGAGCCGGAAGGCATTCTAAATATTCACCCTTCCCTTTTGCCAAAGTATCGCGGCGCCTCGCCAATCGAAACCGCCATTCTAAATGGCGACACCAGCTTCTCGGTTTCCATTATGAAACTTGTTAAAGCCATGGACGCCGGCCCACTTTATTACCAAGAAACCTTCGAAAATCTGCCCCTTAATAAAGAAGCCATTTACGAAACCTTAGCAACCGCTGGTGCCAAGTGGCTCACTGAAAACATCGACAATTTACCAGAGCCAAAACCTCAGAATGGTACCGAAGCTACTTTCACAGTTAAATTCGATAAGTCTCTTTCCCTGCTAAAACCAGAAGAATACACTGCCGAAGAGTTATTCCGCCAAGTCGTGGCTTATGCTGGCTATCCAAAAAGCAAATACGAATTTTACGGCAAAGAGTGTATTATTCTAGATGCTGAAGCCAAAGACGAACCATCACCGCTTTCCATCAAGTGCAAAGACGGCAAGTTCTTGCAAATAAAAAGCATCCAACCGGCTGGCAAAAAGCCGATGGATGCCAAATCCTTCTTAAACGGCTACGCCAAATAATTATTTAAGTAAACGATTGCGGTTGGCGCGGATTTCGTCTTTCATCTCGGCGATAGTGCGAGAAACGATTTCGCGATAGTCCGGGCGATTAATCTCGAGCCACTTAGCGGCTTCGGTTGGATCGGTAATGGCATCAAATTCGTTGAGTTGAGCCGGAGAAAGCCCGCGTGAAATACGCTCGCCGATTCTCACCTCTAATTCTTCTTGCACGTATGCCAAAAAATCACGTTTTTGATCTTCTGGCATCGCCGACAAACCCATGTCAGCTAAAAATTTTTCATCGAATTCCATAATTCGATTTTAGCACAAGCGTAATCGTTTTGTAAACTTTATAAAGTTTTGCGGCGCTTTTCGCGGGTAAAGAATTTGAGACGATCGTTTAATTCTACAGTAATTTTGTGCTCGGTCTTAAGTGCCAAACCACCAGTTTCACCAGCGGCAAGCTCTTTCACATCCATCTTTTCCTTCTGGACGGATGATACTTCTACCTCGCCAATATAAGTCTTATCACGAATTACACGAGCAAGCATGCCTGGGCGTACTACGCCGGTTAGCATTTCACCACCAGCAATAATCGAAGTTTTTTCGGTTCTAAATACGCCTTTAATTTTCATTTCACCTTGGTCTTCCTCAACGATTTCGGCGTCGAGCAAGTTTTCCATCTCGTGTTTAGCATCATCAAGAAGCTCGTAGATTACCTTGCAGGTTTTGATTGGCACGCCATCACGTGCAGCCATCTTGGAAATATTGATCGGCACAGAAACGTTAAAGCCGTAAACCACAGTATTGCCACCAGCCGCCATGTAAACATCGTTTTCGTTGATGTCGCCAACGCCGGTTGAGACAATGTTAAGCGTAACTTCACCCTTAGTATCAATCATTTTGAGAGAGTCAACGACAGAAGTGACCGAACCGAGCACATCGCCTTTAATAATCACGTTAAAGACTTTGGAATTATCAGCCACGTTCATCATACGAAGAAGGTCAGAAGAAGTCACGTTGGCCGAAGCGGTTTCATCAGCAATGGCCTGGGCGTTAAGAAGTGCCATCTTGCGAGCAGTTTTTTCGTCGGCAACTTCTACGAAGCGATCACCAAAGTTTGGCAAATCTTTAAAGCCAGTCACCGTAACAGGTACAGAAGGCGTAGCTTTGCCTTTTGGCTTACCACGAAAATCAAGCATCGTGCGAACCTTACCAAAGGTAGAACCAGCCACGATAAACTCGCCGACTTTGAGTTCGCCGCCGGTCACGAGCAAGTTCACTACAGAACCGCGACCAGTTTCCATGTGGGATTCAATCACGAGACCTTCGGCTGGGATATCGATATCAGCTTTGAGCTCTTCGATATCGGCGGTAAGCAGAATCATATCAAGCAATTGATCGAGGTTGGTACCGAGCTTAGCAGAAATAGGCACCATCGTAATGTCGCCACCCCATTCTTCTGGCTGCAAACCATGTTGCGAGAGGTCGGCCATGGTGCGTGGCACATCGGCACCCTCGCGGTCAATCTTGTTAATTGCAACGATAATCTTAGCGTTCGCACTCTGGGCAAACTTAATCGCCTCTACGGTCTGTGGTTTTACACCATCATCAGCTGCTACCACAATCACCACAATATCGGTAAGCATAGCACCGTGTTGGCGAATGGCGGCAAAAGCCTCGTGGCCAGGAGTATCAAGGAAGGTAATCCAGCGATCTTCATGCTTTAATTGGTAAGCCGAAATGTGCTGGGTAATACCACCAGCCTCGCCTTCGGCAGTCTTTTTGCCAAGCAAAGTATCAAGAAGCGTAGTTTTACCATGATCAACGTGACCCATCACTGCCACCACTGGTGGACGACCCACGGCTTTATCAGAGAGCTCGTGGCTATAGTTTGAGGTCTTGGTTGCAGTATTCTTTTTCTCGAGTTTGACATTAGAAAGACCAAGTTCATCAATAATAATAGAGGCGGTTTCAAAATCAAGGCGTTGGTTGATGGTAGCTACGATGCCGTTTTTGAAAAGCTCACCAATCAAAGTCGTCACAGAAAGGCCCAGGGCTTTCGCAAGCTCATCAACCGTAATTGAACCAGCAATTTGAATTGTCTTCTCTTCCATGGCGCTCCTTCTTTTGGTTTTACGCGTTCAAAAAACGCAAAAATATCTCTCTTAATTTTACCACAAATACTAAAAATGTGCTATAATAAACCCACAATCCCCTGTAGCTCAATGGTGGAGCAAGAAGCTGTTAACTTCGAGGTTGCCAGTTCGAGTCTGGCC
>JAEEGL013234060.1_pt1 | contig 13638 bp, 14 predicted proteins | sample 9134231 | NCBI WGS metagenome assembly JAEEGL01 (sample SAMN16246548, study PRJNA631951) | gut metagenome | biome: gut microbiome; feature: rumen; material: fiber-attached | host: Bos | place: Iran: Karaj | collected 2018-10
AGGCGCTGATGCTGGTGTGCGACTGTATGATCACGGATTATTCTTCGATATTGTATGATTACAGTCTGTTAAGCAAGCCGCTTATACTTTTCGCGCCGGATCTTGACACTTATGTAAAGGAAAACGGTTTCTACGAGGATTACGACAGTATACCGGCGCCTCATGTGACAGATTATGACGGGCTTAAAAATGCTCTTTTGAATATAGATACAAGCTTTGATGCAAACGCCATGACTTCTTTTAAGGAGCGCACCATGACATATTGTGACGGGCATGCGACAGAGCGGATAGTAATGGAGATAATGAAAAATGAAAACGCTTAAAAAATTTGTTGCCGATCTCAAAAAATATTTCTTTTACATAAAGATTTCGGCAGGCTCGGCTTTGAAGAGCGAGGTGGCGGACAGCTACTTAAACTGGATCTGGCTGGTTTTGGATCCGTTATGTATGATGTTTGTTTACTCGTTTGTATTCGGTGTTATTTTTGAGAAGAAAGAGCAGTATTTTCCGCTCTTTATCTTTGTGGGATTGACCCAGTGGAATTTTTTCTCGACTTGTGTAAAAAAATCCGTGAAGATAGTAAAGAGAAACAGATCCATTGTGTCAAAAGTATATCTGCCAAAGGTGATCCTGCTATTCACGGAGATGGGCGTAAATTCGTTTAAGATGATGATGAGCCTTCTGGTCGTGTTTGTGATGATGGCGGTGTACGGCGTTGCTCCGAGTTTTAAGATCCTTTACATCATACCGATGCTTATCATAGTGTATCTTTTTACTTTCGGTGTGATGTGCCTGTGCATGCATTTCGGTGTGTATATAAGCGATCTTGGAAATGTTATAGATATCCTGATGAAGCTGCTGTTTTACGGTACCGGTATTGTATTTGACATACGTACACGTATGGGCAAGAACTATCCGGAATTGGCTGCGGCTCTTTCCAAGGGTAATCCCATGGCTTACACCATAATAAGTTCAAGAGATGCCATGCTGTATAACACCTCACCGGAGATCAAGTGGTTATTTATCTGGCTCGGCATTTCGCTGGTGCTGGATATCCTGGGAATTTTCCTGATCTACAAGAATGAAAACAGCTATGTAAAGGCAATATAGTAACACGGGAGATAATCATGGAAGACAATAAAGACATAACTATGCCGGAAGAGGCCGTTGATACGGCTGAAGCAGCGAATGTTGCGGAAGCAGCGGAAGATCCGGCCGGAGAAACACAGGCGGACGCGCCGAAAAAGAAAAGAAAACGCCGCTTCGGAAAAAACCTTCTGAAGAAGATGAAGATCAAGGACGAAGAGGGAAACCTCAGAGGAAAATATCTTCCCGATGGAGAGGAATTCGTACCGGCGGTTACATTGGATAACGTTCATATCACTTACAACACCATGCAGGCCATGTCCTTAAAGGGTTCCATCGGCAGAGGACTCATGCATCGTACCAAATACGAGGCGGTCAAGGGAGTTTCCGTAGAAGTCGCAAAAGGTCAGATAGTCGGCATCACCGGTACCAATGGTGCAGGAAAATCAACCCTGCTTCGTGCCATAGCAGGTATCTTTTCACCGGATAAGGGTTCTATCGATCTTCACGGAAACACGGTATCGCTCCTTGCCATAGGTGTGGGTTTCCAGAAGGAACTGACCGGACGTGAAAACATACTGCTGTCCGGACTGCTCTTAGGCTTTACCAAAGAGCGCATCGAAGAAAAAACGGATGAGATCATAGAGTTTGCGGGGATAGGTGATTTCATAGACAGACCGGTATCGACTTATTCGTCGGGAATGTATTCAAAGCTTGCTTTTGCCGTCACAACGACACTGGAAACGGATGTCATGTTGATCGACGAAGTGCTGGCCGTGGGCGACAGAAAGTTCAAGCGCAAGAGTTTCAGGCGCATGAAATCGCTTATTTCCAACAGAGACCACACGTTCTTTATCGTATCGCATTCCGAGGAATCTTTAAGAAACCTTTGTGATACGGTGTTGTGGCTTGAGGGAGGCAAGGTTATGATGTACGGTCCTGCGGATGAGGTGCTGGATGCATATGAGAAAAACACAGGTGACAATGCATCGGACGGAACAGAGGACGGTTTGGCAGCGGGGGATGATCTGCCGGACGCGTCTGTGGATTAATATAGGGGAACACGTTGTATCGGGGGAGGACATTGTATGAAACTTGAATTTTTGGGGGCCGACAGAGAGGTTACGGGCAGCTGCCATTACGTGGAGTTTGCGGACACAAAGTTTTTGGTTGACTGCGGAATGGAGCAGGGTGTCGATATCTACGTCAATCAGGAGATACCCGTAAATGCTTCGCTGATCGATTATGTTTTTGTAACACATGCGCACATCGATCACTCGGGATTGCTGCCGCTGTTGTACAAAAACGGTTTCAGGGGAACGGTTTACGCCACAAAAGCCACATGCGAGCTCTGCAGCATCATGTTGCAGGATTCAGCTCACATTCAGGAGTTTGAAGCAGAGTGGCGCAACCGCAAAAACATACGTTCCGGACGCGAAGAAGTCATACCGATGTATGATATCTACGATGCCAAGGGCGTTATGGAGCACTCCTGCGAGTGTTCGTACCACGAGATCATAGAGATAGAGCCGGGACTCAAAGTACGGTTTGTGGATGCGGGTCATCTTTTGGGTTCCGCTTCCATTGAGTTTTGGATCACGGAAGATGATATCACCAAAAAGGTAGTATTTTCGGGAGATCTGGGAAACGGCGGCAGACCGCTCATCAAAGATCCCGAGTTTATAGACGAGGCGGACTATGTCATCATGGAGTCCACCTACGGAAACCGCAATCACAACACTCCGCCTGATTATGCGGTGGAGCTTGCAAAGATACTGAACACCACCTTTACAAAAGGCGGAAACGTAGTGGTTCCGGCGTTCTCTGTCGGTCGTACCCAGGAGATGCTGTATCATATCAGACGCATCAAGACAGAAAACCTCTTACCGGAGTTCAAAAACTTTGAGGTGTTTATAGACAGTCCTCTTGCTGTGGAAGCAACCAATATTTTCCACAAAAACGATATGGACTGTTTTAACGAAGAGGCAAAAAGCATGGTGGAGGCGGGAGTGAACCCGATCCGTTTTGACGGCCTCAAAGTCGCTGTTTCAAGCGACGAATCGAGACAGATAAACTTTGATCCCAAGCCGAAGGTCATAATCTCGGCATCGGGCATGTGCGAGGCCGGTCGAATCCGCCATCATCTGAAACACAATCTGTGGCGTAGCAATTCCACCATTCTTTTCGTTGGATTCCAGTGCGAGGGAACTTTAGGACACTCGCTGATCAACGGGGCAGATAAAGCAAAGCTTTTCGGTGAGGAGATCGAGGTAAAGGCCTGGATCGTAAATCTTCCGGGTATCAGCGGTCATGCCGACATGGACCATCTCACGGGCTGGATCACACATTTCAAATCAGGCAAACCGCCCAGAAAGGTTTTTGTGGTTCACGGTGAGGAAACCTGTGCAGAGGGCTTTGCAAAACATATAGTGGAAGATGTGGGGATTGACGCCACTGCACCTTACAGCGGTGATACCTACGACCTCATAACCGGCGAGTGTATTGCCGAGGGCGACCGCAAGAAGGTTGAGAAGAGACAGATCTACAAGGCGTCTGCTACCGTATTTGAGCGTCTTGTACTGACAGGTGAGCGCCTTGTTGCGGTTATCAAGAAGTGCCGCGGCATGGCAAACAAGGATCTGGCAAAGTTTGCCGATCAGATCAATGCTTTGTGCGATAAGTGGGAGAGATGATCCCGGGGTGATCATATGAAAAAAATATGGCGAATCTTTATCATAGTATTGTCGTATGTCTGCATAATGCTGACAATATTTACATACAGTCAGAATCTGGGACTTACGGTCGCGCTTGCGCTTCCCGTTGCAATAGTAGTATCTCTTGTCTGGGGCGCAGTCTTTTTCTTAAGCGAAAAAGAGGAGTTTGACGCGGGACAGAACGGACAATAAACGTAACAAAAGGTCTTATGCGTACAGCAGACCTGAATAATAAGGAGGCATGAATGTTTAACAGAACAAGCAAAACAACAATGGCTGTTATCACAGCCGCAGCGCTGTGCTTTACAGCAGTGGCACCGGCAGATGTGACCTACGCAAAAGCAAAGAGCGTAAAGGTTACTTACAGTATCGCCAATGGCAACGAGTGGCTTTTGGAGCCGACGACCCTCACGGTTTCGGCAGACCTTGACGACAAGTATGCCGAGTACGTAGGATACACCGATGATTCGGAAGAGCCCACCATGTTAGATGCCACAATAGCAGCGCACATCGCAGTCTGCGGAGAAGATGAGCCGGGATTTAAGGCAACTCCCTCCGAGTACGGCGGCGGATACATGACCACTGTTTGCCTGGTACCCACAAGCTCTGTAGGTTATGATATCAATGACAGCCAGATCGGTGATGACGGTGTTTATTACGGACTTGATACAGTGATAAAGAAAAATGATGAGATCCGCCTTTACTTCTACACAGATCAGGTTCTTTTCTCAGATACCTATGTTTTCTTTGACAAGACAAGCATAAAGGGCAAGAAGGGTTCTGAGCAGACTCTGAACGCTTTCTATTATGAGTTTGACGAGGACTACAATGCAATAAAGACACCTGCTGCAGGACTTAAAGTGACATACAACGGCAAGAAGATAGGTACCACGGACGAAAACGGTAACGTTACCTTTAAGATCAAAAAGAAGGGCATCATATCTGCAAAGGGATCGATAAAAGACGCACAGATCGTAAAGCCCTACTGTATTGTTAAGAAAAAAGGTTGAAAAAAGACATGAGCAAAACCTTCAGAAAATCAATATACAGAGTGGTTGCGCTCTTCATCATGATATTTTGCATGCTGTTTACGGACATTCCGGGGCAGGCGGTATTCGCATATGCGGATACCGATGCGCGGGCTGTCCGGGACAGCCTTTTTTACGGTCTGGTGGGAGACGTCGGTGATGTGGAAGATGTCGCCATGTGGACCGCGTTTGCATCCATCAGGGGCGATTGTGATATCACCGGAGATTTTAAGGATCGCTATTATGAGCATCTTATAAAAGAACTCGATGAAAATGACTGGAATATAGCGGGCGGCAGATACACGGAGTATTCCAAGCTGATACTCATGATGACTGCCCTGGGTCATGACGCAAGGGATATCGAAGGACATGATCTTTTGGAATATCTTGCGGATCTTGACCTTGTGAAAAGTCAGGGCATAAACGGAGTGATCTATGCCCTTATCGCGGTGAACTGCCGCGACGAATATGAAATACCTGTGATAGATGGTGTTTCGACACAGAACTCGGAAAACACAATGCTTGAGTTCATGCTGGAAAACGAGGCTGAGGACGGCGGATGGCGCATCATGGGCGGGTACGCTGATGTGGATGTCACAGCCATGGCGATCCAGGCGCTCTCACCATATTACGACAGCAATGAGAGGGTGCGTGAGAAGATCGACCGTGCGGTGAACTGGCTTTCCGAAAATCAGCAGGATAACGGCGGATACATGGCTTTGCTGGGAAACGCCAGAGTGGAGTCGTCGGAGAGTACGTCGCAGGTTGTGCTGGCACTTACTTCTCTTGGGATAGATCCGCGCACGGATGAGCGGTTTATCACATCTTCCGGAAAGACCATGATAGGCAGGCTGTTTGACCATTACATCAGTTATGATGACGGTACAGCCGGGTTTGCGCACATATTGCCTGAGGAGGGGGAGCCGGAGATAAACGGGCTTGCCACAGTCGAAGGATTTTGCGCATTGACAGCATATTACAGGCTTGAGAGCGGACTGTCTTCATATTATGATCTGAGAGATATAGAGATCGGCGCAGAGAGCGACGCTGATGCAGCTGACGAATCAGATGTGACCGACGATACAGATGAAATTGAAAAAAACGATGAGATCGACGATACGGATAAGACGGACGAAATCGATGATATAAATAAACCGGACGGGATAAACAAAAAAGACGATACAGTTGAACAGGATAAAACTTCGGGTTCCGTGGGCGGCGTGTTATGCATGCTTTTGCTTACGGTTGGAGCGTTTAACGTATTTTTTGTTATCGTACTGTTATTGATAAGACCAAAGAACCGGGACAATTCGGAAGACAGACAGGATGATCAGCCGGATAACAAACAGGAAGAATCGGTCCGGAAAACATGATTTATAGCAACGAACGGGATTACGATGAAAAAGAAGACAATGTATCCGGGTAAAAAACGAATAATAGAAAGAACATGCCTGATCCTTTGCAGCATGTTACTGCTTGCCGTATCAGCCGGATGCGGGAAAACCGGCGGGGAAAGTGCCGGAGAAGCGGCGTCATCTTGTACCATAACCATAAGATGTGACACGATACTTGAGGACATGGATCATTTTAACCCGGATAAAAAGGACTTTGTTCCGGAAGACGGAGTAATATTGCCGGAAACCGTCATGGAGATAAAAGACGGAGATACCGTATACGATATATTGCGCAGAGCATGCCGCGACAATGACATCCTGATGGAGGCGAGAGACGGCATGGGCACGACATACGTGGAGGGCATAGCCCAGCTTTATGAATTTGACGGCGGTGAACTGTCCGGCTGGATGTACAGGGTAAACGGGAAATTTCCGGAGTACGGCAGTGACAACCTGAAAGCCCGGGATGGCGATAATATCGAGTGGCTTTATACCATGAGTCTTGGCACGGACCTCGGAGACGAGCATAATGACGGATAATTTTTCAAAATATCATCCTTTGACGAATTTCATATTTTTTTTGACGGTGACACTGATCACGGTTTTCTCCATGCATCCCGCGGTACTGTGCGTTTCTTTGGCGGGAGCATTTATCTATGGGATTGTTTTGGATGGTGTACGAAAAACAATGGGGAGAGCCGTATGTTTTGCGTTTCCGGTGGCGCTTCTGACGGCGGTCATAAACCCTATGTTCAATCATTACGGTGTGACCGTTCTTTTTTTTCTGCCGGGCGGTAATCCGGTAACTCTCGAAAGCACGGTGTACGGCCTTATGTCGGGGCTGAGGATGGCATCGGTCATAATGTGGTTTATCTGCATTTCAAAGATCATGACGGCGGATAAATACATCTGCCTCATAGGTGGGATCGCGCCTCATACGGCTCTGTTAATATCCATGATAATGCGCTTTGTTCCGCTTTTTGACAGAAGGCGCAAAAAGATAAAGAGCGCGAGGCAGTGCATAGGCTGTGGCAGGCACGAAGATATAAGGAGTTTTTCGTGTTTAATGACCTGGGCATTGGAAAACAACAAGTACGTGGCGGATTCCATGGTATCGCGCGGATACGGAAGCGGCAGGCGCACATTTTTCTGCAGATATATTATCAGAAAAAAAGATGTGATCGCAATCATTTACATGGTGGCTACGGTGACAGTTTTCATAGGTGGTTTGACGCAGGGGGTGTTTGCCTCGGTTTATGATCCCGTCATAAAAGTTTCCTTTAGTGTGGAAATGATACCGTTTGCGTCGGTGTTTGCATTGTTTGTGCTGTGTCCCGTTTTTGCTGATCTTGGAGATAGAACATGAAACCGTTGATAGAGATAAAAAACCTGTCATTTGCATACAGAGGAAGCGAGACGCCTGCCGTAAAGGACGTGAATCTTGAGATCGCGGCAGGTGAGTTTGTTGTGCTGTGCGGAACTACGGGCTGCGGAAAGAGCACGCTTCTTAGGTGCATTAAGCCTGCGGTTACGCCTATGGGCACATTAAACGGAAAGATCCTGTTTAACGGCCGGGATGTGGCTGGTTTTAGCGAAAGAGAGTTGGCGCGTAGGATCGGCTTTGTCATGCAGGACAGCGACAGTGGTATAGTCTGCGATAAGGTCTGGCATGAACTTGCCTTCGGTCTTGAGAGTATAGGTACCGCGCCTGATATCATGAGGCGTCTGGTTGCGGAGACCGCAGGGTATTTCGGACTGGAGCCGTTTTTTGAAAAAGATGTGGAGACTCTGTCCGGAGGACAAAAGCAGATACTGTCCCTGGCCTCGGTGATGGTCATGCGACCCGATGTACTGATATTGGACGAGCCGGTGTCTGAACTTGACCCGGCTTCGGCAGAAAAGTTTTTAAGCTGCCTTAAGCGCCTTAACAACGATCTCGGCGTTACCGTGATACTGGCGGAGCATAGAACGGATGAGATCGTAACCCTTGCTGACAGGCTTATCGTAATGGATGACGGAAGGATACTGTGTGATGACGCGCCGGAAGAGGCGGGAACATTTCTTAACAGGGCGGGAAGCCCGCTTTTCGAGATGATGCCTGCAGCCATGAGGGTGTTTGGAGGCACAGATGCTGCGAAGCTTCCTGTAACGGTCAGGGATGCAAGAAAACTTCTGGCAGAGCGGCTTGCAGGCGGTGATGCGTCGGTAGAGATACCGTCAGGGAATAAGGCAGGCGAGGTCGGAGGAGATAAAAAATCGAAGGATCCGGTTCTTTCCTGCAAGAATATGTGTTTTGGGTATGATAAAAATGATATCATAAACGATATGAATCTCGAGGTTAAAAAAGGCGAGATATTCTGCCTTATGGGAGCAAACGGCTGTGGCAAGAGCACGCTGCTTTCCCTGATCGCAGGCATAAACAGGCTAAAGAGCGGACGAATAACATTTAACGGCAGGGATATCGGAAAATATAAGGGCGATGAGTTGTACAGAAACGGGATCGCCATGCTGCCGCAGGATCCGAAGATCCTGTTTTCAAAAGACACGGTTTACGACGAGATCCGGGATGTGGCAGGGCTTTTGAATGTTGAGATGGAGCGTGAAGAGATAATTCACGGTCTGATGGAGACCATGAGGCTTGAAAAACTTGCCGGCAGACACCCATACGATCTGTCGGGAGGAGAAAAACAGAGACTGGCACTTGCGCTGGTGATGGCGTCACGCCCGAAACTCATATTGATGGATGAACCCACAAAGGGACTGGATGCGGTATTTAAGCGGGAATTGGGAAAGATGCTTAAAGATCTTTCCGGGAACGGCATATCGGTTTTGCTTGTATCCCATGACACGGAGTTTTGCGCCGAATACGCAGACAGATGCGCACTCATGTTTGCGGGAGAGATCATAACGGTATCAGGCGCTAAGGGCTTTTTTGCGGAAAACATGTTCTGGTCGACGACTGCCTTTCGTATCGCGGATGGTTTTATCCCGGGGGCAGTGACTGTGGATGATGTGAAAAAGGCTTTGAAATGAGGTAATCTATCGGAAGGGAAGTATATGTCGGAATTCATCGAAAGATATTATAACAGCCCCGTCAGGTCTGAAAATATAACAAATAAGAAGCATTTCAGTATAAAGAAAGTGTGGAAGAGTGCCTTTGATGTGGTCGTGAGCGAACATTTTACCGGACGCTTACGTAATCCGCCGCGCAGTTCGGGACAAAGCGCTAAAATGCTGACCCGTATAGCAACCATGGTGGCTCTTAATGTGACGGGACGAGCCGCATTCTTTATGTTTTCCGACTTTAAGCCGGTTTATGCCATTACAATTATAAGCGGTATAACACTGGGAAGCCTTGGGGGATTTTTGACGGGGGCATTAACCATGCTGGTGAGCAATTTCCTGTTTGGGCAGGGACCCTGGACTCCCTGGCAGATGCTTGCGCTGGGACTGATAGGTTTTATATCCGGTGCGCTGGCTGAAAACGGGCTGATCCCGAGAAAAAGGGTATGGATCTCGTTATACGGATTCATTATGGCTATAGTGGTCTATGGCGGTATCATGAACCCTGCGGCCATGTTCATGTCTGTTGCCAGACCAACGTGGAAGCTGCTGCTTGCCTATTATATTTCCGGAATTCCCGTGGATCTCGTAAAAGGAACCGCGACTTTTCTGTTTTTATGGATCGGTACGAAGTCTGTTTTGGGGAAGATAGAGAGGGCATGGTGAATTTTTACAAATTTTTTACAATTTATGCATATTAATATAATATTTTTGTATTAATATGAGTACATTAAAAGGGAGCTGCCAGATTGGTAAACGGTTTGGAGAGTTCCCGCCAAACGAAGATCCGGCGTTGCCGGTTACGTATAACTTTTTCATGATACATCTCCTCTTTTGTCCGCCCACGGTTTTCCGAGGGCGGATTTTTTTATTGAATTTTTCACGTTTTTGTGGTAGCATACATTGGATTACTTATGGTCTGTTTTTCGGCGGAAAAATATTGTTTTTTTCTTTGCAACCTTTTTTGATCTTCGGGTGTGTACGTATTAGAACGATCAAAAAAGCGTGAGCTGCCGAAAACATTCCGTACAGAAAAAATCCGGGGAGACAGGAGCACATATGGATGCGGAGACAGTAGTACGCACATACAGTAATATGGTATATCGTGTAGCGATGCGTTACGTGGGTAATGCGACGGATGCAGATGACGTTTATAGCGAGGTTTTCCTGCGGTACTTCAAGAAACCGAGGACTTTCGAGAGTGAGGAACACCGCAAAGCCTGGCTTATAAAGGTCACGATGAACTGTTCGAAAGATCTGTTTGCGGACAGACATCCTTACGAGGACATCACGGAAATGCAGATCGAGGCACAGGATAGCGAGGCGGCGCCGGAGGAGATCATGGATCTTCGAAACGCCATCAAGACCTTAAAGCCCGAGTATCGTGAGGCCATTACCATGTATTACATAGAGGGACTTTCGGTCAGGGAGATATCGGAGCTTTTGGACCGGCCTGAAAACACCGTCAAATCTCATTTGAAGAGAGGGCGGGAGAGCTTAAAGGCTGCGCTTGAGGCTGCTGACAAGGTTGTCTGAACACATGATCGTTGAATTTACGCAAATACGGAGGCAATAACATGGACAGAGAGAGGATTGGAGAGCTCTTGGGCATTGCATTAAATGAGCCGAAGCCGCCTGACAGGCTGGTGGAACGCACATGCTGGAAAGCCCGGGCCGCTGAACAGAGATTTCAGGAAATGGCGCCGAAGACCAAGAAGGGGCCGGTTCCTAAGACACCGGACATTCAAAAAGGTCTGCCGGGCAGATAGTTGTGTTTGAGATCAGCGCAAGCTGTTTTCATAAAACAGGGGAAAACGTAAAGCCGGTAGATCCATCGGTGTAAGCGATTTCTTCAAAAAATAAGTCGACTTATAAAATCAAGGAGGAATTAAGATGAACAAATTTGCTGAAAAGATCAAGTACGCTATGATTGCAGCCAGCACAGCCATCATGATGGCTCCTGTATCCGTTAGCGCTAATCAGCCGGATTTTGAGAAGGTATCTCAGCCGATCATCGACCTTATCAAGAATCTTCTCGCACCGGTCATTGGTATCGTTGGCGCTCTCGGCAGTATCTACTGCGTATTCCTTGGCGTTAAATTTGCTAAGGCAGAGGAGCCGCAGGAGAGAGAGAAGGCAAAGAGCCACCTTAAGAACGCTATCATCGGTTTCGTTCTTATCTTCGTACTGATGCTGGTACTCAGACTTACCATCGATCCGCTTACAAAGTGGGCTACCAAGACTACTGTTAAGTAATCATTTTGTTTATTTTGTGAAAGGCGAAGCCGTTCACGTGACAAATGCCTGTCGGATGATCCGGGTTTCTATAGGATCCGGGTCATCCCAGGATCGGCAGGCTTATCCGGATATGAACTGATGCAGGCTATATGATGTGTATATCCTACATCAGTTCAGATCTTAAATGGGTTTTATGAAACTATCGGAGGTGTAACATGAAGAAAAGCAGAATTTTTTCTACAATCTGCGGGTGTTTTATATTGGCGATGAGCGTATACGTTCTGGGAGGAGATGCCGACGTGGAAAAAGGCAAGAACCCGGACCCAAACCACACCACATCCTTTTTGGAGTGGCATCGCGTGAGTGATCTTAAGAAATATAAAGATAAGTCTTTCTACGCTTTTATAGAGCGTAACGGATGGTGTACTCTCGGCAGCAGCTATGATAACCAGGCCAGATCCACCAGTTCCACCTGGAGCGACCAGGATGGCCTCTGGTATATGCAAAATAAAAAGGATGATCCTTATGTGGATCTTGATATTGCGGCAGATACGGGATACTTCCTCACCAAAGACACGATGAATGCACCATGGTTTATATACAGGTTTCAGGACTCGAGCAACTGCGACAGCAGTGTGTATTCAATACAGTTAAAGCCCTGCGATAAATACGCTTATGTTACGAGTCATGAGTTTCACATCAGTGACGGTTCGGATAATTTCACATTTCTTAATGATGTTGATATGAAGAATAAGGATTCAAGCGTTGCGAATGGCATGCCGTCAGCTACTTTCAAGATCTTTTACAACCGCAGCGGCAGTACGGATACGTTCTTAACTACCTATGCGGACTGGACCATGAACGCCGTGGGAGACAGTGGCTGGGATGATGCGGATTATTTCAAAGTGTTCGTGGCAAAAGAAAAATACTACAGCGTCATAGATGAACCGTCCACCATAGAAAAAGTTTTCAAGATCGAGAATGACTTCCTGTTAAAGGACGGCGTCACTCTTACCATTCCGGAAGGCTGCACGCTTACGGTCACCAAGGGAACCTTCTTTGTGAACGGCACCATTAACTGCAAGGGCACCATTCTGGTACAGGAGGGCGCCACCATAGTTCCCTTCTCACCCTCAGGCAAGGGCGGACAGGTCAATCTCATAGGCGGAACCTTGATAGTAATGCCCAAGGCAAAGGTTATGATAGGTCTCGGAAAAGAGTGCCTTAACTCTACGCAGAATGCTACCTGCGAGTTCAAGGCTGATACTAACGGAAGACAGTCCCTGATAGTCAATCACGGACTTTTGGCCATAGGAAGATCTGTAGTCAAGGACAAGACCACTATCGAAAATCACTACGGCGGCAGGATGTTCCTTGGATATAACCTGCACACATACTACAAGAAATTTACGAGTACCTCGGTAAAGTTTGATAAAAACACATCTGCAGCCACGTTGGGACTGGATCTCCATTACGGAAGCTTCAACCCGGACAGCACAGCTGTTATCAAGGCTTACGAGGGCTCCGGTCTTACCATAGGCAACAGGGCGGGACAGGCAAAAAGCGTAAATATCAATTACTATTACTATGATGCTTCCGGAAACGAGAAAAAATACAGCAGCATCTGAGAATTTTTGTGAATGCACATAAAACCTGAACATAGCATGTATACGATCGGTACATGAATGGGGGTTCAATATGAAAGATTTTTTTGAGAGAGTAAAGCCGCAGCTTCTGGCGTTATACGTATTTTTGGGAGTGTTTGCCAGTCTGGTTTTGGGATTTTGCATAAGACTTCTTACGGACAATATTGTCAATCTTACAAACGGCGAGCCGTTTAAGACGGATTTTAGGGTTTTGCTGCAACCCCTGACATGGATAGAGGGTGCGATCGCCGCGACATTTTTGTTCCTGATCTTTTTCATCAACGATTATCATTCAATGAGCAGTCGCCGCATGAAGGAGAAGAAGGGCTTAGACGCCATGGTGGAAGGCGCTCTCGAAAACAGCCGTTACCTTACCGACAAGGAGAGAGACAAATACTTCCCGCTGTACACCTATGACAAGCTTGTGGAGAGCAAAAAGGATGGTATTCCGGTCCGTGCATACGTGGAC
>JAEEGL013816013.1_pt1 | contig 13638 bp, 9 predicted proteins | sample 9134231 | NCBI WGS metagenome assembly JAEEGL01 (sample SAMN16246548, study PRJNA631951) | gut metagenome | biome: gut microbiome; feature: rumen; material: fiber-attached | host: Bos | place: Iran: Karaj | collected 2018-10
CGGGACGCTGCCTTTTCACAGGTATTACATAGGCCCCCGTCTCATCCTTCTTCAGATACATCTTTATAGTCGTCTTTATTCCGTCTTTTGCTTCAAGTATATCCATCTCATTCTCCCAAGGCTACAGCGCCAGATTCTCTATTACCGTATTCTCCCCTTCGCTTCTCTTCTTCACAAAGTATGCTTTCATATCCGCATACTCCTCGGGTATCCCGGCTAAAATCCCGTCGATATTATTATCCGTTACTCCACCTGCACGGTCAAAAGCTTCCAGCCACTCTGCATCACCATGATGCTTTTCCAATAGCACCAGCCAGGCTTCATCGCCGGCTTCGCTGCCGGAAGTATGTTCACGTATATAAGAAGTTAGCATATCCCTGAATCCCGGATCAAGACTCTCATCATAGATAAGCCGTAAAAGACAGAGTTCGGCTTTTTCCCTTCTTCTTCCGCTTTCATATGCAGCCACATCCGAAGATCCGTAATCCTCTTCTCCGCAGGGTACCTGTCCCGAATAGCCTTCCTGATCTTCACTCATTAACAGGCGTTTCAGCCAGCTGTCCCATTTATCGTACCATGAGAGGGTCCCCGCTTCCTTCAGTTCCAGCAGATATCCGGCATCATTTCTCGGTGCCACTGCCGCCAGCAGATGCGCCAGGCTTTCCGACTCACTGTCATTAAGTCTTATCTCTTTAAGCGCCGTGCAGCCTTCAAATACGCCTTTTCCCAATACAGCCCTGGGCAGCTTAACGCTTACAAGATCCGTGCACTTCGCAAAAGCCCAGTCATCGATCAGTTCGACAGCCGCATCTATCTCATATTCATACAGCCTTCTTTTTCCCAGGAAGGCCTTTCTTTCTATCACTTTTTCATTTCTCATTCTTCAATTCTTCGGCATCAAGTACCGCTTTCATGCTCCAGGCCGGTACATCAAGACGCCGCTCATCCTCTCCGACAAAGGCAAAGATCACATCATAATCGGGCCGTTTCTCAGGATATATCCCGTAGCCGTCAGTAAAATATATCAGGCCTTTCAGCCTTTCAAACTCGCCCCTTTCCCTTAACTCTTCCACATATCTGAACACGGGCCTGAAGTCCGTTGCGCCGAAGCCCTGTATGCTGAAATTTCTGATATATTTTTTCAGCTCTTCGATATCAGTTACCTTCTTATCGCTCTGCACCTGAGCATCGCACTGTATCAGATGTATATTGACTTTGGAAAAATAGCTTTCCTCACAGGACAGTATCTGATAGCTTTTAAGCAGGAAACCTTCAATAAGTTCTTTACTGCAGGAGGCCGATGTATCCAGGGCTATGACGAAATCTTTTATCCTCTTCTCTTCCCTGTATTCCAGCGGTTCTATCAAAGGCATATTATCATAGAGTTTCAGTCCGTAGGTGTAATAGACATAATCAAACTCTTCTTCATTAAGAGCAGTCTGCTCCCCCATTACCATGAAGCGTCTGAGCAATGCTTCATAATCAAATTTCTCTTTGAGAGCGCTGTCCAGGTTTTCCTTCAACGCATCTCCGACGTTCCTGCCTTCAGAGAAAGCCTTCAGCTCGGCTCTTATCCTCTCGGATATCTTCTGCCAGTCCTCTTCATCCAGCTCGTAGCTTTCCTGAGGCCCCCATAGTCTGTGATCATCTCTTGCAAAACTTCTTTTGTAATCCTCAAGAGTAAGACGGTTCACCTTATTATTTTTAAGATGCTTATATATCTTATCCGGCGTCAGTCCGCCTGCATCTTCCTTAAGCACCTTCAGCTTTTTCTTAAGCTGTTCATCCTCCCTGAGAGCAAAGGCTTCGATATCAAGCTCAAGTATTACCGCCTCGGTCACTGCATCAGCTGCGATATCCCAGAGTTCCCTATCAAGTTCATCTGCAGCATAAGCATGCAGCAATACATTGTGAAAGAGCGAATGCAAAAGGATCCTTATGGGTCTTCTCTCATCGTCTTTATAAGCCTTCAGTATAAATAAAGGATCATATACAAAACTGTCGGGGCTGTTCATCACACAGCCGCAACCCTCTCTTACCTTGCGGCTGATCTCCGCCATCGCCCGTGACATGAACCTGAGCCGCATCATTATATCATCCCCGGAGAGCTTCAGTATCTGCTCTGCAAGAACTTCGGCTTTTTTTGTTTCCGTATCCATCAATCCGAAACATCCACATCCGGCACTATCTGGAAATGATAATCCGGATACAATGCTTTAACCTCAGACGCTATTATACCAAGGGCTTCCTTTACATCAGTCTTGAAGGTGATGACTACATCAAAACGGATATTTTTCTCTTTAAGGTCTGCATAGAAACCATGCATCTGCAGCGCCCAGTCATGTGAAGTTACTTTTTCCCGTATGCGGCTTCGCATTTCTGCTATCTCTGCATTTGAAGTATTGTAAGAATACACGCCCACTCCGGTCAGGATCACTCCGGTTTCCTTATATACTTTTACCTGTACCTTTCTGGTCAGGCGGTCTATCTGATCAGCAGTCATGATGTCGTCCAGTTCCAGATGAACGGAAGCATAGTTTTTATTCGGGCCGTAATTATGCAGAAACAGATCGTAAGCCCCTCTTACTCCCTCTTCTTCCTTTAAGAGAGCCTTGATCTTCGATGACAATTCCGCATCACCCCGCTGTCCGAGTATATCATTCAGGGTATCCAGCATCATCTCGATGCCGGCTTTCACGATCACAACGGAAATGAACACGCCTACAAAGGCTTCCAGGGAGATATCAGTCAGCAGATATATGATCGCAGATGCCAGTACCGAAGCCGAAAGTATCGCATCAAAGGAAGCATCCGAGCCTGAAGCCACAAGGGCACCGGAATTAACTTTTTCTCCTGTATTCTTCACATATCTTCCGAGTATCAGTTTAACAACTATGGCAACAGCGATGATGATCAGTGATACTGCGCTGTAATCCGGGATCTCCGGGGATATTATCTTCTTAACGGATTCCACGCAGGAGGTAATACCTGCATAGATAACGATAGCCGCTACTATCATGGAACTTAGATACTCTATCCTTCCGTAGCCCATGGGATGCTTCTTATCCGGAGTCTTGGCCCCCAGCTTCGCTCCGACAATGGTGATCACTGACGAGAGCGCATCCGAAAGATTATTCACGGCATCCAGCATTACGGCTATGGAATTGGATATGATGCCCACAGCCGCCTTAAAGGCTGCCAGCAGCACATTGGTCACGATGCCTATCACACTGGTCCGTACTATTACCTTCTCGCGATTCACCGCTATCTCGCTTATGTCAGCATTGATCTCTGCCATATTTTCTCACCTCTTTCAATAATTATCACTGATAAACTATACCATTTTTAACCGGGCTTCGCAAGAAAAAAAGCCCCCGCAGTAATGCGGGGGCTTGTACCTATCATTGGATCGATGATCAGGTGTGATTACTCAGTAACTGTAACCTTGATAGTAATCTTCTTGCCGTTTACCTTACCGGTAAGTTTAACAGGCTTCTTGTATGCCTTTCTGGCTACGATTACGCCGTTACCGTTCATGTATACGTTTGCAGCCTTGCTGCTCTTGAATACTACCTGCTGGCCCTGAGCGTAGTTAACGAATGCAAGCTTAGCATAACCCTTCTTGACGTTACCCTTCGCGCCTTCGTTCTGGTCAAGCTTGATGGTGATCTCATAGGTATCAGCCTTGTTGCCCTTGCCTTCTTTCTTAACTATAAGCTCTTTGCCTGCGTTAACGTCTAAGCCGTTTACGGAAGCGGTCTTGCCCTTTGCAAGCTCAAGCTTCAGATCCTGTACTATTACGTTACCGCTTACAAGGAGGTTACCCTTCTTATCGAAACCGTTAACGCTTACAACACCTGCTGTTGCGCCTGCCGTGAACTTCTTACCCTTAACGGTAACACCTGTTCCGTTATCGTTGAGGATTGTCCAGCTCTTAAGCTTCTTAACTGTGAATGACTTCTTGGTGTTCTTGTTGATGTAGCCAAGGAATGCTTCGGGAGCATCGCTGGTTACGGTAACCTTGGTCTTGTAGGTCTTACCATTTACATAAGCTGTAAGAGTAACTTTACCCTTAACATGACCTGTTACATAAGCTACACGCTTAGCTGAATCATAAGATACAGAAGCCTTAGCGGGATCGCTTGATACGAATACTACGTTAAGTGAGGTGCTCATCATGCCGTCGATTCCTACATCGATGGTGTCGCCACCTGCTACAGATGCCTTCTTAGGCATTATAGGCTTAACAACGTTAACGCTGAGAACCTTATCACCGTTTGTAAATACAACCTTACCAACCTTCTTAGCAGAGATCTTACCCTTCTTGCTGATGGTTACGATCTTCTTATCCTTCTTGTCAGCTGTTGTGAAGCCCTTAAGAGCATCATTTGTGAAGGACTGCTTAACAACCATGTCGATGGTCTGGAACTGAGCATCGGGATCGATATCCATGAATGTTGTGAAAGCTTCGAAGCCTTCTGCATCCTTCTGATTCTCAGCTACAACCTCAGGATCAACTGTCTCTTCCTGATCAGCCTCGTTCTCAGATGTTGTCTTGTTCTCTGAAGGAGTTGTCGGCTTGTTCTGAGACTGTGAATCACTCGGTGTCGGTGTTGCTGTCGGCTCAGTCGGTGTCGGTGTTCCTGTCGGCTCAGTCGGTGTCGGTGTCGGTGTTCCTGTCGGCTCTTCTGCAGGCTCAACAACCTTTACTGTCACTGTAGCAGCCTTAACTGTTTTCCAGTTTGCAGCCACATCAGCATCTGCTTCGTTCTTGGATACGACAGTAAATGTATAAGCCTCTTTACCATTCTTTAAACCTTTGATCTCAATGTCTTCCTCAGTATAAACTGCGCCATTGCCTGATACCATCTCTTTCTCAGATGTAAACTGAGCAACTGTAGCATCACCGGTTACCACAACCTTAAACTGGATGCCATCTGCGCTGATGGAATCATCTGCTTTAGCAAGGTTAACACTGAGGCTCCATACCTCGTTAGCGCTTATCTGTACTGTTTCACCAGCAAGATCTGCGTCGCTGTAATCAGCGCCGTTTTTGCTGACGATTGTCAGGTCTGCTTCATCAGCACTGATAGTAGCTTCGCCAGCATCTTCAACAACGATCTCGTCTTCAAATGCGAAAACGGGAGCGGTGGGCAGACTTCCGACAGTAGTTACTACTGCAAGAAAGAATGCCATCAATCTCTTCTTCATTATCTTTCTCCTCTCTTCTCAAGAATATTTTTGCAGGTTACGTTCGTCTTTCGGAACGGAGCTGGATTTCTCTTAATGCTCAACTGTTCGCCTAATAACTCTTTGCGAGCAATCCGGCAAGCCATCCCGGCAGCCGCTCTCCTGTGCATCTGCACGGGACACGGTATTTGCCGCTATCCGTCGGACTTACTGCGCCTGCAGTGGCCTTGGTACTTTCGTTGCTCACCACACTTATCTTCAGGTTCCTTCCCACCCTGCCTAATCCGGCAGGCGAGGGGCCTCCGCCCTCTGTTTATGCGGTTACACACACAAAAAGACACCTTGACCCACATTGGTATCGGAAAAACTATACCATAATAGTTTTTTCATTGCAATAGTTATTTCGAAATTTGTGAAACTTTTTTCGGGGTCGCTGTAAAAATGTTTCACAGCACCGCCATTATCATGGTAGGACGGCCTTCATCGGCGCATTTCGCTGCCAGATAACCCGGATTGCCGTAATAAGCGCTCACCCGTTTGAAATCTTTCAAGATCTCATGATCTTCATCATATATTATAGAAGAATTGTTCTTTACCATATCAAGCAGTTCCCTGCACTGCTCCCCTGTCCTGCCCTCTTCCTCTGCTCCGTCGGTCAGAGTCTCGTGAGGCAGGAACACGCAGTCCAACTTTTCACTGTTAGAGCTTATAACATCCAGCGCTGTCTTTACCTTCTCCAGCGCCCTGTCACCGTATTTCTTTACAAAGGCAATGTTCACCTGGAATACCAAAGTCTTACGAAGTTCTGCGTCATCAGCTGCGGCCTTTTCGCTTTTCTTTGCTGCGGAAGCCTTTACTTTCTTCTCCCAATATTCCCTGTTCTCCTCGCCGCTTATGGCCGCAAGGGCATTTACCCATGCTTCTTTCGAAGCCTCATCCTTAACACGTACCTCATCCGCGAAAAGCACCGCCGGTTGTTCCGCCTGGATCTTCAGGGTTTTGGCGCTCTTATCATCGGCCTCCTGGGGCAGATCTGCCTCGAAGCAGGGCAGGAATACCAGCTTTTTAACTTTTTTAACAAGATTTTCGGCATAATAATATTCAGGTATAAGGAACATGGAATTCCAGCCGTCGTAAGGCGCCTGTATATAGACCTCATCCGGCTTCCTTGCTTCCAGGTCATAATCTTCCAGAGATGTTATCTTCACATATTCGGGAAAGAGCTTGCTGTCATCATACCTGTTACGTTCCTCACCGTAATAATCCCTGATCATATAAGGAATGGGGGTCACGTACACATCACAGTCCGGATCTTCGTTTAAATTTCTCCACTCCCTCTCCATAGTGGGCCACCACTCAGCCCTGCAGGGTATGAACAATACTTCCCTGCGTTTTGAGGCAAGCGCTTTGTCAAGCTCCTCCTCTTCTGCCCTTACGGTATCATCCAGCAGCTTGACGCTTTCTTCACCCTTCCATGCCTCGCTCAGTTCGTACAGTCTCTCACAGTATTCTTCCAGTACATGTACTGCGCTCTCTGCGCCTTTCACATGTTCTTCTATATAAGTACCCAGGGATATGGCCAGATTCTGGCAGCCCTGTAAGAGATCCGCGGCCGCATCCGCATTCCCCGCTTCCACCAGCTTCTGTATATTGGAATGGGCATTGATAAGCATAGACGACATTTCGCGGCATACTTCCCTGTCACTTTTTACGCTGCGAAGCGCAGGCAATTCCGATGGCATGGTATATCTGTAAGGATTGGCTTCGGCCTTCTCGGCAAGCAGGCGTTCCTGAGCAGCATAAGCCGGATACTCATGTATGCCGCCTCCCTTATATATCTTCATATAATCACCGTACAGGCCCCTAAGCAGTTCGTCATAGCCTATGGGTGCAGGTAGATGTACATATTCAAACGGAAGATAGACAGCTTCGTCAAAAATGGATTTGGAAAAAGCATGATCGCGCTTATCGACCCAGAAGGTCATCATCGCCACGCGCTCTGCTTCCGACATGGGATATTTCTTATAGATTTTTTCGGCAAGGATCCTCAGGTCCCTTTTGGCACGGTCGTCCGGATGGATGGTCATATGATGGATGCGTGAAAGAGTCGCAAGCTTTTCCTTAACTATAGCCTCTTTGGTTCCGAGAGCTTCTATATGATTGTTGGCATCCACTATATCAATAAGCTGCTGCCTGCGTTTATCCTCTTCCTCCTCATCATTGCACAGGGCATCCAGAGGGAAGATATCTATACCCGTCACGTAGGGACAGCCGAAATTGCTTTTTAAAAATTCCGGATCGGTGCAGATGGCCTTTGAGTTGGCCACGCTGGTGATCATGAATTCAAAGCTGGGCGCCGTATGTATATTGATAAGGATATAGGATTCCGGCAGCTCAGCCTCCGCATATTTGCTGAACTCATCCAGATCATCACGGAGCATGCATATATCCAGGTCATCATCCCAGGGAATATAACCCTCATGCCTTACGGCTCCCAGAAGGGTTCCGCAATGGATATACCATTTGATCCCGTGTCGTTTACAGACTTTATCGATCTCGCTCAGCGTCCTTAACTGGGCAGCCCAATAACGCTTCATCATGGATGAGATGAAAAAACCGTTCTTCACCTCATCCATAAAGAATTTGCCGTCTATATTTTTAAGTTCTTCCGCAAGATCGTATTCTTTCAAAACAGTTTATTTCCCCTTCACTTCTTCAAAGAGTTTTACTACTTCCTTTGAAGGCTCCTTGGTAAGCAGGCTCACAACCACGATAAAGATCAGGCTGACGGGGAAGCCTATTGCAAGTGAGTAAAGGCCCGTAGCCTTGCCAAGCGTTACTCCGCTCACAAAAGGAATGTAATCCCAGAGTATGACAGTTACCGCGCCGCTTACAAGTCCTGCGATGGCGCCGCTTAAATTGGTCCTCTTCCAGAACAGTGACATGAGTACCAGCGGTCCGAAGGCTGCGCCTAAGCCTGCCCAGGCATCAGACACAAGGCCCATTACCGAAGAGTTGGGATCGAGCGCTATCACATATGCAACAACGGCGATCACGATTATGGCTATACGGCTTAAACGGAGCACATTCTTATCATCCGCATCTTTCTTGATGACACCCTTATAGATATCTTCCGCTATAGCAGATGCGCTGACTAAGAGCTGTGAATCCGCAGTTGACATGATGGCTGCAAGTATGCCGCAGAGGAAGATGCCGGCGATGATAGGCACATGTATATCGCTGATGAACACACGCTTGATCATCTCGATGAACACACGCTCCTCACCTGCTGCCATTATCTCGTCATAGTTCATAAAAGCTCTGCCGATCACACCGATCACACAGGCAAATACCAGTGAGAGTGTTACCCAGCTGATAGCCACTACTTTTGACTTGCTCATTTCTTTTTCATCCTTTACCGCCATGAAACGTACAAGGATGTGAGGCATGCCGAAATAACCGAGTCCCCAGGCTAAGCCGGAGATAATGTCAGTAGCCTTCTTACCTGCAAAGAGATTGATGAAGTCCCCGGTCTCTCCCTCGGGTATGCCGTTGGCGATAAGACCTGCGGTAACAGTAAGCCCGTCTTTTCCCATAATGGCAAGCGCCACGATAGGCACTGCCAGCAGACCGATTATCATCAGTGTGCCCTGGATAAAGTCCGTGGTACATACTGCCAGGAACCCTCCGAGGAAAGTATAAGCAAGGATAACTATCGCGCCTATGGTAAGGGCTGCGGTATAATCCAGGTCAAAGACCGAACTGAAAAGCTTGCCGCCTGAAGCAAATGCGGAAGCAGTATATACTATAAAGAAGAAAGCGATGATCACCGAAGATATGGTCATCAGTATCTTTTTCTTATCATCATATCTGTTCTCGAAGAACATCGGGATCGTAACAGAGTTTCCTGCTTTCTCCGTATACTTTCTTAAAGGAGAAGCAACTACCAGCCAGTTGACGATCGTACCTATCAGCAGACCCAGCGCTATCCAGCCGTCTCCGGATATACCCGTAAGGAATATCGCTCCCGGCAGTCCCATAAGCAGCCAGCCGCTCATATCCGAAGCCTGCGCCGACAACGCTGCCACAAAACCGCCGAGCTTCCTGCCTCCCAGGAAATAATCTTCGGAGTTAACGTTCTTTTTGCTGTATACGGCGCCTATACCTATCATCAGCAGCATATACAGTACGAAAGCCACTATTACCCATATTGTTTCACCCATCTGTAAAACCTCCCTCATACACAGTTTTGTTATTGCAAAAACAACGGGCTTATTATACTATATAAACCGACATTTATCAACAAAAGGGAGCTATTTATGTGGACTGCAGATAACTGGAAAGATTACGAACTGCTTGATACCTGTTCCGGCGAAAAGCTGGAGCGCTGGGGCGACTATATCCTTGTCCGTCCGGATCCTCAGGTCATATGGGACACTGACCATACCCATCCCGGCTGGAAAAAGAAAAACGCCCATTACCACCGCAGTTCCAAAGGCGGCGGAGAATGGCAGTTCATAGACCTTCCGAAAGAATGGACTATTGATTACAAACTGCCCGCAGTCGACGAACCGCTGACATTTCACTTAAAGCCCTTCGCCTTTAAGCATACAGGCATCTTTCCCGAGCAGGCAGTGAACTGGGACTGGTTTTCCGAAAAGATCAAAAATGCAGGCCGTCCCGTAAAAGTCCTCAATCTTTTTGCCTACACCGGAGGCGCCACCATAGCTGCTGCCGCTGCCGGCGCAAATGTCACCCATGTGGATGCAGCAAAAGGCATGGTAGGCTGGGCCAAGGAAAACGCCGCCTCTTCACATATACCTTCTACCTCGGTAAGGTGGCTTATAGATGATTGCGTTAAATTCGTTGAACGCGAATTAAGACGCGGAAACAGATATGATGCGATCATTATGGATCCCCCTTCCTACGGGCGCGGCCCGAAGGGTGAGACCTGGAAGATAGAAGAGAACGTTTATCCGCTTATAGTAAAAGCGGCTAAGCTTCTTTCAGCAGAGCCGCTCTTCTTCCTTATCAATTCTTACACTACGGGATTGCAGCCCGCAGTTCTTTCATATATGCTGAACACAGCCATTGCCCTGGAACGGGGAGGCAGGGTTGAGAGTTCCGAGATCGGCATAGGAGTTTCCGGCACCGGACTGATACTCCCCTGCGGAGCCTGCGGACGCTGGACGCCCTGAATCATTTCCTGACCTTTTCATACAGGCCGCGCCGTTTCTTTGTCTGTCTCTCGCTTTCTATACTCTTATAATACCTTGCGATCTGGAATGCCATTCCGCCGAAAAAGAATATCGCAAGCTTATAGTTATACTCTATCTGTTTAAGAAATTCCGTTTCCTCTATTATCCCCACCAGCATGATGCTTCCGAGAGCTGTAGTCGATGCTATGATGATATAGTCCGCAAGGATTATCGAAATGAGCCCTGCAAAGATCGCGATCAGCAAGGCTATGCCAAGGCCTATCTGCAGGCTGTCTGCCGCATCCTCAAAGACTTTTGAAAGACCGTTCAAGGTATACGGATTCTCATCCTTGTATGTCCGTGAAAGCACTTCCTTCATATCACCTTCATACTTATAACGCAGAAACCATACGCGGAGTAATGATGACTTTTCCGGAACAGCATTCAGTTTTGAAACTGCGCCGCCTATACCCAGCATGGTATCCTCATATACCCTGCGGAGCACAAAGCTCACACTCGCGAGAAGCGAAGCCAGGAATGCTGTCAGCACCAGACCGCATTTGTAGTTCTCATAAGCAACAACGCCGGCTGCTATGCCTATCATGACCGCAACCATATACATCTCATCCCTCGGAAAGGCAGAGTGCAGTATCATTCCCACAGCAAGTCCCATCCCTGCGCAAAGCGCCGGATAAAATCGTCTGAAGGTTCCCTCTCCGAACAATATGAGCGCAAGCCCTACCACAGCCGTTAATATAGTCTTGAGCAAAGGAAAATAATTTTGTACGAATTCTATGATCCCTGCCATCAGAGTACCTCCATCAGTCCTTTTAATCCATCACGCGCATACACTTCTTTATAATGCGCCACTTCGTCAGCTATTATGGAATCTATCACTTTCATTCCCAGCAGCTCTACCGGTGCCTTGTCATCCGTCATCACGAGACCGCCGCCTTCATATATATCCAGCCCGTCAGCCACATACTGCATCATCTTTATCAGATCATCCTGTCCTTCTTTGACAAGCTCTGCCGTCATGCGTTCCTTCATGCCTCCCTTTACGGATGCAAAGAGTTCCCGGTTGGTAGAGCCTTTTACATCTATGGTCATCACTTCATTAAATACGGAAGAAATGGTATCGGAAAGATACTCGGTGATATTGCCTTTCATATCACTTTTCATGTTCATGTTCACTACCATCACCCCGTCATCTTTCAGATGATCCTTAACCAGCGTAAAGAATTCTACCGAAGACATCTGGAAAGGGATTGTGATATCCTGATAAGCATCGACCATTATCACATCATATTTCTTTTTGTCACCGTACAGATAGGCCCTGCCGTCATAGGATACCACCGGCACTTCTTCCGACAGTTCAAAGTATGTTCTTGCCAGATCCGTTATCTTATCGTCTATCTCCACGCCGGTAAATTCCGTATTGTCAAAATAGCGCCTGCACTGGGTCGCAAAGGTTCCGGTCCCCATGCCCAGCACCAGCACATCCAGCTTGTCCTTATCATGAACTCCCGCCATAAAAGGCGCAGCCATGGCATAATCATAATACATGCCTGTCAGCCCTTTCTCTTTACGATATACCGACTGCACGCCGAAGAGCACATTGGTGGAGAGTATCGTGCTGTTCTTCGTATCATATACCTGCAGATAGTTATATACCGATTCGCCCTCATAAGTCAGGTCCTTCTGCCAGAAAGCAAAACTCGCATCATGTCCGAAGATACAGCAGAGTACGAAGAGCACTGCGCTTACCGGCATTTTAACGCTCTTTATCTTTCCGCTCAGAAAATATATGGCGCCAAGCAGCAGCAATATGCCGGCAAAGATCAGAAAACTGATGGCGGTGCCAACAGCCGGTATGCTGATAAAGGTCGGCACAAAGGTTCCTATTATGGAGCCTATGGTATTAAAGGCATTCAGATTACCCACGGTCTTGCCGCTGTCATCCAGGGAATCCACAGTATACTTGACCAGCGAGGGTGTCACGGTTCCGAGCAGAAACAGTGGGAACACGAAGACTATCATACATGAAGCAAAGGCCGCCATCACCAGGAAGTTGCTGTTCACGGTAAAGACCATGAGACCGGCGATGCCTATGATCACATATTTTCCGAGAACCGGGATGGCCGCTATCCATACCGCCGCAAGCAAAATGCGAGCGTACAGCTTATCGGGATCCGGATTTTTATCCGCGCTCCTTCCGCCGTAGATATTACCGAGAGCCATTGCTATCATTATCGTACCTATTATGATGGTCCACACGATCTGTGATGATGAGAAGTACGGAGCCATCAGTCTGCTGGCTCCCAGCTCTACCGCCATCACGCTCATGCCCGCAAAGAACTCCGTAAGATACAGATATATCTTATTCTTTAATATTCTTCTTTCTTTCATTTCCCAACAGGCAGTTATCTGCCCTCTCCTCTTCCGTCTGCTTTTCTGACAGCAGACCAAAGAACAGTATAATAAAAAAATTCCTCCGGGGCAAGCCCCGAAGGAATTTAATTAAGTCTTTTCTTTTATGATCACTCTACGATCTCGGAAACTCTTCCTGAACCTACGGTGTGACCACCCTCGCGGATAGCGAAGGTAAGACCCTGCTCCATAGCGATGGGATGGATCAGCTCGATGCTCATCTCTACGTTATCGCCGGGCATACACATCTCAGTACCCTGAGGCAGGTTGCAAACACCTGTAACGTCTGTTGTTCTGAAATAGAACTGAGGACGATAGTTGTTGAAGAAAGGTGTATGACGACCACCCTCGTCCTTGGTCAGTACGTATACCTGAGCCTTGAACTTCTTGTGGCACTTAACTGAGCCGGGCTTTGCAAGAACCTGTCCTCTTTCGATATCGGTTCTGTTGATACCACGAAGCAGAGCTCCGATGTTATCACCTGCCTGAGCCTCGTCAAGCAGTTTGTGGAACATCTCGATACCGGTAACGACTGTGTTCTGGGTCTCTTCCTTAACACCGATGATCTCAACAGGCTCGTTGAGCTTCAGTGTACCTCTCTCTACACGGCCTGTAGCAACAGTACCACGTCCGGAGATGGTGAACACGTCCTCGACAGGCATAAGGAAAGGCTTGTCGGTATCACGCTGAGGATCAGGGATGTAAGAATCAACTGTATCCATGAGCTCCATGATCTTGTCGCCCCACTCACTCTTAGGATCTTCAAGAGCCTTGAGAGCTGAACCCTTAACGATAGGGCAATCGTTGAACTCGTACTCAG
>JAEEGL014030315.1_pt1 | contig 13638 bp, 14 predicted proteins | sample 9134231 | NCBI WGS metagenome assembly JAEEGL01 (sample SAMN16246548, study PRJNA631951) | gut metagenome | biome: gut microbiome; feature: rumen; material: fiber-attached | host: Bos | place: Iran: Karaj | collected 2018-10
AATATTAAACCAAACTTTAAAGTATGTGGTGCAATGTTTGGTCCTCGTATGAAAGATTATCAAGCATTACTTCAAAATTTAGCTGAAGAAGATGAAGAAGCATTACTTCAAGAAGAAACTATTACAGTAGATTTTGATGGAGAAAGATTAGATGTTACTCCTGATATGGTTGATGTAAGAATTGAAGCTAAAGAAGGATTTAATGTTGGAATGCAAAATAACAAGTTCGTAATTCTTAATACTGAATTAACTGAAGAATTAATTCTTGAAGGATTAGCAAGAGAATTTGTATCTAAGGTACAAAATATCAGAAAGACTATTGGTCTAGAAATCTCTGATAGAATTGATTTAACATACAGTGGTGATGAACTTACAAATAAAGCATTTGAAGACTTTAAAGAATATATTATGTCTGAAACATTAGCTGTTAATTATTCAGAAAAGGATAGTGGAGAAGTTAATGATATTAACGGACATGAAGTAAAAATTGAAGTTAAAAAGAATTAATAAAAAAACTACACATTGTGTAGTTTTTCTTATGCTATAATTAATATGATAGGAAGATTAATTATGGATGAAATAAAAATAAAACAAACAAGAACTGAACTTCATACTCATTTAATGGGTATGTTAAGTGCAAAAGAAATGTTAAATATGGTAAGTGATTATTTATCAGAAGTATATTGGCCTATATCTAAATCTATTGATGAAAATTCCACATATATAAGTACAAAAGATTTATTTAAAAGTGTTGATGCTATTAATGCATTATCTATCCCTCAAGGTAGTCAAGAAAACTATGATGTAGGTTTAAAAGATATATATACTAATAGGAATCAATTAATTAACTTTATAATTTCTCAAATATCTATAACTAAAAGTATACCTGAAAACATAGTAGAAGAAAAAATATATAATGATTACTTTAATAGAAGTATTAAAGAATTAATTGATCAGGGTGTTCAATATACTGAAATAAGTTATTCTAATATTGATAGAATTAGTAAATTTAAATTAAAAGAAGAATATAAAGATAAAATTAAATATATTTTTCTTTTAAGTAGTAACAGATTTAATAAAGTTGGACCTGCAAGAATTAAGGAACTTGAAAATGCAATTAATAATAATTTATCTATCGGTTATGATTTTATGGGTAAAGAAACACCACTTGTAGATGCAGAGTTAAGAGAAACAGGTAGAGAATCTTATTATAGAAAAATAGATGCGGTTTTAAAAGAATTGGTTAAGTCTAATAATTCTGTATTAAGAATACATTCTGGTGAAGCAATAGGTACTGAAGAAAATACTGAAAAAATATTTAGAATAATTGATAAAATAAAAGAAAATAATGGATATAGTAATTTTCCTCCACCAGAATTAAGGATAGGTCATGGAGTACACTATAATAAATCAGAGTATTATTATAAGTTTTTAAAAGATAATAATGTTATTGTAGAAATTAATGCAAGTTCTAATTATGCACTTTCTAATATTGGTGATTTAGATGATTTACCATATCTGGATTATTTAGAACATAATATACCTATCGTATTATCAACTGATGGTCATGGTGCTTATAATACATCTATATTACTTGAAGATAAAAAAGCTTTATTATATTTCTTGAAAAATAGATGTGGAGCTGGTTACGAATATGTAACTAAATTAGATGAAAGTATTAGAGAGGAGAAGATGAGATAATGTTAAATGAGTTTATCAATAGTGTAAATGATTATATTAAAGAATTATCATCATTATCCCCTGAAGATATTAATGAAAAAGAAAGAGAAGCAACTAGTATTAATGGATTAAAACTTGAAGATTTACCTATGCTAGTTAATGAAAAAATAAAAATAATAAGTTCTTTTTCTGAATATGTTATAGAGCTTATACCTCCTAGTTCAACTAATACTTATCGTAGATTAATTGATGATTATAATAAAATTATTACTATATTTATATCTAATCCTAATTATGAGCATTATGATGAGATAAAGAACTTAACTGTTGCTTTAGAATTGATATTAGGTATAGATGTATCTTTTTATAATATATTAGCTAATATGTTTTATGAGGGAAAAATTAATTCTTTATATGAATATATGAGAGATAATAAAAACATATCTTTATTTGAAATAAATAACGTAATTAATAAAAATCATGGAAGGAGACTATAATTATGAATCTAGTTGATAATTTAAGAAAACATATTAATAATACAAATGCTTATATTATTAATGATCTTGTAGATATTTTAATTGAAGAACGTATCAATTCTATTGAAGAATTAGAAAAATATGAAAAAGATTCTAATTCGAATCAAAGTACTGATGAAATTATTAAATTATACTTACATGATATAGATACATATGTTGGTGAATATGATAATTGCAATTTAGATTCAATGAAAAAACTTAAGGAATTAAAAGGGTCTATAGATAGTAGTGATGATGGAATAAAAGCTCTTATATTATATTGCTCACTAACTAATAGAGATAATCCTTTTCCATATATTACGTATCAATTAATTATTAACAATAAGCTATAATAGTAAATATTCTTATTTTGTAAATAAAGTATCATTTTATTATGTTTATACATTAATAAATGATATAATTAAATGTAGGAAGGTGATAAAAATGGGATTAATCAAAGCTGCAGTAGATGCAACAGGAAACGTAATAGGAGATCAATTTAAAGAGTTTATTACAGTTCCTACTAGTGATCCAAATGTACTTGTTTGTAGGGGAGCAGTACAACATGGTTCAGGTAATTCAAATTATACTGAAGGTGTAATTACTAACGGAAGTACAATCGTAGTTCCAGTTGGTTATGCTATGATGATGGTTGAAAATGGAGCAATTAAAGAATTCAGTGCTGAAGAAGGTACTTATAAATGGGATTCAGCTGCTCAACCATCTGTATTTGAAGGTGGATTCTTCAAAGGTATTGCAGATTCTATTAAAGTAATCGGAAATCGTATTACTTATGGTGGACAAGCTGCTATGGACCAAAGAGTTTATTATATTAATATTAAAAATATTACTGGTAATAAATTTGGAAGCCAACAACCTGAATTTGTAAGTGATCCAAGATATGGTTCTGTAGAAATTACTTTTAATGGTGAATATTCATTTAAAGTAGTTGATCCAGCTGTATTAGTAACTCAATTATTAGGTACTAATGCTGCAGATGTTGTAACTGTACAAGATGTAGTTGGTGGACAATTAAAAACTCAATTTACATCAAATGTTTCTACATGTATCAGTAACTTAATGATTCAAAACAATATTTCATTTAATACTGTTCAAAGATATAAAAATGATGTTGTTAATGTAATGAATACATTATTAAATGATTCATGGACTAAACAATATGGTTTAACTATTTTAGATGTTGCACTTAATATCAATGCAAGCGAAGAATCTAAAGAACTTATTAGAAAACTTGATTCTCAAATTGCTATGGGTAATGCTTATGCAGCAAACCCAAATGGTATGATGGCTGCTGCTACTGGTACTGCTATGCAAAGTGCTGCATCTAATGCTAATGGTGCAATGAATGGTTTCGTTGGATTAAATATGGCTCAAGGTGTTGGTGGAAATGCAATTAATGCAGTAAATCAAGCACCAGCTCAACCTATGCCAACAGGAGCAAATCCTAACCCAGGTGAAGTTAATGTTAATATGACTACACCTAATTTTCCTGGAAACGACGCTCAACAACAATAGTTGACTAGTTTCTTAATAAAGACTTAGAATTCTAAGTCTTTTTTTTATTTTTCTATGATAGTATAATAACAATAGGTGATTTTTATGAATAAACAAAAACTATTTTTTGGTTTAGTTGTTTTAATTATTGATCAAGTATTAAAAGGCATTATTTCAACATTAAGTGAAACTTATGTTATAATAGATAAAGTTTTTAGTATTAAATATATTACTAATACTGGAGCTGCATTCTCACTTTTTGAAAATAATATATTTTTACTTATATTAGTATCTTTATTTATATTAGTATTAGTATATAATGTATCTTTTTCATTTAAATCAGATAAGTTAACTAATTTAACCTTTGGTTTATTATATGGTGGAATACTTGGTAATTTAATTGATAGAGTATTCTATGGATTTGTGAGAGATTTTATTAAAATTGGTAACTTTCCAATATTTAATATAGCAGATATTGCCATAGTAGTTGGTATAATACTATTAGTATTAATCTCTGTAAAAGGAGAATTCATTTCAAAAAGAGGTGAAAAGGATGAAGATAAGGGTAGAAGAAGAGACAAACGTAAGAATAGATAAATATCTAACTCAATTTGTTGATGATTCTAGAAGTTTAATAGATAAAAAAATTGAAGCTGGTTTAGTTACAGTTAATGGAGAAAATGTAAGTACTCATTATATTCCAAGAGTAGATGATGAAATTGAAATTAGTTCAGAGAATCCTACTCAAGAAACAATTGAATCTGAAGAAATGCCTTTAGATATTGTTTATGAAGATGATGATGTAATTATTATTAATAAACCATCGGGTTTAGTAGTTCATCCAGGAGCAGGTAACTTTAGTGGTACATTAGTAAATGGACTTATGCACTATACTAAAGACTTAAGTGACGTGAATGGTGATATAAGACCAGGTATTGTTCACAGAATTGATAAGGATACTACTGGTATTATGATTGTAGCTAAGAATAATAAAGCTCATGAAATATTAAGTGATGCATTATCAAGACATGAAATAAAAAGAGATTATATAGCTCTTTTAAGAGGAGAATTCCCAAGTGATACTGCTACTGTAGATGCACCAATTGGAAGAGACACTTCCAATAGAAAGAAAATGGCAGTTACTTCCAAAAATAGTAAAGAAGCTATTACTCATGTTAGAGTATTAAAAAGATATAAAGGATATACTTTAGTAAGATGTTCACTTGAAACTGGAAGAACTCATCAAATCAGAGTTCATATGGCTTATATTGGATATCCAATTGTTAATGATCCTTTATATGGAATAGGTCCTAGCGACTCATTTGGTCAATATTTACATTCTACTTCAATTGATTTTACTCATCCAATGACTAAAGAACATATGCATTTTGAAGTAGATTTACCAGATAAATTTAAAGAGTTCTTAAATACTCTTGAAGAAAAATAAGGAGGGTTTTATGTATTTAACTGATAATGATGAAATAACAATGAGATTAGTTCATTATTTTGTAACTAAAGAAAATTATCAACCAATAATTGTTAATGGTTCTGAAAATGAAATTTGGTTAGAAAATATAGATAAACCATATTCAGTTATTAGAATAAATGCTAATTATATTCATAATAATGATCAATTAAAATATGATTTATTTAGATCTAAATCTATTATTAAACAAATAAAAAGAAAAACATTCTCACTTACATGTGATATGTTAAATATTCAAATTAATCTTGGAGATAATGTAGATATTTCATCTATTGAAGATAAACATGTAGATTCAATATTTATTGATTCTGCTGAAGATAAAAAATTATTAGATATTTTTCCTGAAATTAAGAATGATAATTGTGAATCTAAAGATGCAGTTGATTTCTTCTTAAATGTTACAAAGGATATTAACGAAGCAACTGAAAAAAAGAATAAGTTATATGAAAAGACTTTTGGTAAGAAAACAATAATAGCTACTTATGTTCTTATTGCTATTAATTTAATTATCTTTTTATTAAGTCAATCTGGTACATTATCAATGTTTAATTTTGCAGTTGATAAAGATTCAATATTAGCTGGTCAATATTATAGATTGATTACTGCAGCTTTCTTCCATGTTGATATTCTTCATTTAGCATGTAATATGTATTCTTTATATGTAATTGGTTCTCAAATAGAAACTTTACTTGGTAAAGCTAAATTCCTAATTATATATTTTATAAGTGCACTTACTGCATCACTATTAAGTGCAATTTTAACTACTGGTCCATCTGTTGGTGCTAGTGGAGCAATCTTTGGTTTATTAGGAGCGTTATTATACTTCGGATATCATTATAGATTATATTTAGGAAATACATTAATCTATAATATAATTCCAATTATTATTCTTAACTTAGTAATTGGTGCTTCAGTTAAGGCTATTGATAACTTTGCTCACATTGGTGGATTACTTGGTGGTATATTCTCAAGTATGATGGTAGGTATTGAAGGTAAAACTGATAAATCTGATAGAATCAATGGTGCTATTATAAGTATAATATTTATTGGATTCTTAATATTTATGTTAATGAAATAAGGTGAAATAATGACTAGATATTGTTCTGATTGTGCTAATCTTGATTTAAAAAAAGAAAAACCACCTGGTTGTTATGAATGCAAGAAAAGAAAAAAAGAAAAAGTAAAAAGTGTTTGGGCATGTATGGAAGCATGTGATAAATATGAATATGATTGGTCACGTGGTGAAAGAAAAAGACAAGAGGTATTTAAAAAAGCTTTAAAAGAAATACATGTTGATAGAAAACCAATGAAAGCAAGTGAATTATTCTTATTTACTTTAATAGCAATTATTCTTTGGTTAATAGCATTACTTTCACAATAAAAGAAGTTAGTTTCTAACTTCTTTTTTAATTAATAAAATAACTGATAATGTAATTAATATAGCAAGTGAATCAATCGTAACATCTATGAATGAACCACTTCTATAAGGAATAAATAATTGATGAATTTCATCTAATATACAAAATAAATATGATAATAAAAATGTATATAAGTATTTTTTATCAATTATATAATCACTTATAGTTATATAAACTAAGACTGTTAATATAGCAAACTCACTTAAATGAGCAAATTTTCTAATTACTTTAGTTGCATTTCTAAAATATGTTTTATCACCAATTATTTTAATGGTTACATAATCACTTTTTGAAGAAGAAGCAGATCCAGTTTCATTAGAAAACTGAAAGATTATTAATAACCATAAAACTAGTAATAATATATGTGTTATTTTTTTCACTTTAATCACCATATTAATTATATAATAATAAAAACATTTTACAAATAGAATAACCATATTTATAATTTTAATAGATATGTATGGAGGATTATGAAAACAAAGAATGAAATTTTTATTGATTTATTACCTTTAAAAACTGAAAGATTAATTATTAGACAAGTTTCTACGAATGATGTTGATCTTATGCTTAAAATGGATAAACAAGAAGTAACTCAAAAATTTTTAGGTGGTATAAAAAATAAAACTCGTGAAGAAAGAATAGCATTCTTAGAAAAGAAAGCAAATAAATTTAATGAAGGACATGCTGGACAATTAACTGTATGTTTAAGTGATGGAACACCAATTGGATTTACTGGGTTAAGTATTAATGAAAGCGATAATAATGCTGAAATATCATATTTATTTGATAGTGATTATACAGGTAAAGGTTATTGTACAGAAAGTTCTAAAGAATTATTAAGAGTAGGTTTCAATGAATTAAAACTTCATAAGATATATGGAAATACAATCGAAGGAAATATTTCTTCAATTAAAGTATTTGAAAAATTAGGATTTACTCATGAAGGTACTAGGAGAGAATCAGCTTACTTTAAGGAAGATGATTCATATAAAGATTTTCTAGATTATGGAATAATAGATAAAGAATTTAAGATAAAATTTTAAGTTCTTTTTTTATATTATAGACGAATTTTTAATTGTTATAGTATAATAAAATAGCGAGGTAGTGTAATGAAAGATATTATAAATAAATTAAATAAAAAAAGTATTAATAAAGTTATTTTATTAAAATCACTTATAAATATATTTTGGTTTGGAATAGCACTTTTATTCCTAATTTTTGTTAATGAAGATACAACTAAAGGAAGTCTAGTTTTCTTAAGTTTTATGTTAGTTTTATTCTTTGTTTTAAGAATAATTGTAAAGAAAAAATATAATTCAATTAAGAATGATACTTATTATGATATTAAACATAAGATTGAATTATTCTTATTTAAGAAAATTGATGGTATCAAAAAAGAAAAAATATATGAAACTAATAAAGAAGAGTTATCTAGAAAAGTCTTACAATTTACTTTTAATTTAACTAAGATGATTTATGATATTGAATCTGTATTAATTCCATTATTAATAGCTTCAATAATTATATTTGTAGTTACTGCTAAAATATCCATTATTTTTGCAGTCTTAATAGTAATTATGATAGCAGCCTTATGTATATTTAGATATAATAATATTATTTCTAATGATAAAGATTCATGGGTAAATTACAATGATTTATTAAAAGATTTTATATATAAAATTAACACTATTAAAAAACTTAATATCTTTGATTTTTGTTATAAAAAGTTAGATGATTATAAAGATTCAAATTTAGTTGTTTTAAGAGAAGACTATAATGAAGATTCATTCTTCTATAATGCTTTATATATTTATGCATTTTTAATTCTATCTAGTTTATTTATAAGATTTGATTCTTTCCAAGAAATCTTAGGATATATGTGTTTTTATGCAATCATGGCAATTAAATTTAGAGGACTTATTTATAAATTAGTTCCATCTATAAAAAATATATTTAATACATATTCAAACTATGATGAATTAGAAAATATATTTAAAGATAATGAAACACTTAAAGATATAAGTACATTTAAAACTATTACATTGAAAAATATGCTATATGAATGTACTGACACTCCTTGTTCAATTAGAGTAGATAATTTTGAAATTGAAAAGGGAGATGAAATATCTATCATTGGTAAACCTGGTCAAGGTAAATCTACAATCCTTAATGTTTTATCTGGAATGTATAAATTATCAGTTGGTTCAATACTTGTTGATAATGAAGAACTTAAAGGTAATTTGGATTTAGCTCATATTTCATTTAATGATCAAATATTTAATCTTACTTTAAGAGAAAACTTATCTCTTGGTATGAAAGTTAATGATGAAATAATTTTACAATATATTGATGAGGTTGGTTTATCTGAATGGTTTGGTTTATTAGGTTCAGGATTAGATACAGTTCTTGATGAAAAATATATTGAAATTAATGAAGAAGAATTAATTAAATTAAATATTATTAGAGGTATAGTTCTTGATAAGAATCTTTATTTAATAGATGATTTTGGTGAATATTTAGATATAGACTCTGAAAAGAGAGTTGCAGAAATGATAAAGAAGTATTTAAAGAAAAAGACTTTTATTATTGTTGCTCATAAACCAATATTTACTACTATTTGTAAGAAACATTATTTTATAAAGAATCATACATTGTTAGAAAAAGAAACATTATTATAAAAGAAAGGTAGGTAGTATGAAAAATATAACTAGAATATTAAGAAAATATATTTTTGCCATTCTTTTAATAGTTGTACTTCTTTTCCTACAAGCTCAATGTGATTTAAAACTACCTGAATATACTTCAAATATTATAAATGTAGGTATTCAAAGTAAAGGTATTGAATATGCTGTTTTTGATAAAGTAAGTAAAAATACTTTAGATTGTATCGTAGCAATCTCAGGTGATTTATCTATTCATGATTATTATGATGAAGATGGTGAAACTTATATTCTTAAGAAACTTAAAAAAGAAGATAAAGAAAAATTAGAGAGTATCTTAATTAAACCAACAGTATTCTTATTTATGGTTAATTCTCAAGATAATACATTAAGTGAACCTGATGTTATAACATTTGCTATGTATAATGAATTAGATCATACGTTAAGAGATTATTATAAATCTTTAGATAATATTGAAGATACAATGTTAAAACAATATGCTATTCAAGCTATTCAAAAAGAATATAATGATATTGGAATAAACTTAAATGAATTCCAAATGAGTTATTTATTTAGAGTTGGGGGATTAATGTTATTATTAACAATTGTATGTGCATTAATAATAGTTGTATCTTCTTATCTTTCTTCGAGAGTAGCTGCTGCATTTGGTTATGATTTACGAGAAGAAATGGTAAGAAAAATAACTTACTTTAGTGATCAAGATGTTAATAAGTTTAATACATCAAGTTTAATAACTAGATGTACAAATGATATAAGTCAAATTCAAATGGCTTTAACTTTATTCTTAAGAATGGTTTTATTTGCACCAATTATAGGAATAGGTGCGATTATAAAACTTGTTGGTAATAAAGCTGGTATGACATGGGTTATTGGAACTGCACTCGGAGCAATTATATTACTATTATTAATACTTCTATTTGTTGCACTTCCTAAATTTAAAAAGATTCAAAAACTAATTGATAGATTAAATCAAATAGTAAGAGAACAACTAAATGGTATCCCTGTAGTTAGAGCATTCTCAAATGAAGAATTAGAAACTGAAAGATTTAATGCTGCTAATACAGATTTAACAAATGTTAACTTATTTACTAATAAGATTATGGCATTTATGTCTCCTGCAATGACTATTATAATGAATGGTACAATGGTACTTGTTTATTGGGTTGCTTTAGGTAAGATAGATGCTGGTACATTACAAGTTGGAACACTTACAGCATTCTTAACTTATACAATGCATATCATTATGTCATTTATGATGATATCAATGTTATCTATTATGGGACCAAGAGCAATGATTTCATTAAATAGAATTAATGAAGTATTAAATACAAGTAATAAAATGAAAGAATTAAAGGTTCCTGATGAATTTGATCCTAAGAAAAAAGGTGTAGTTGAATTTAAAAATGTTTCATTTAAATTCCCAGATGGTAGTGATTATGTTCTTAAAGATATTACATTTACTGCAAAACGTGGAACTACAACTGCAATAATAGGAGCTACAGGTTCAGGTAAATCTGCATTAGTTAAACTTATTCCTAGATTATTTGATAATAATAAAGGTCAAATCTTAGTTGAAGGTGTAGATGTAAAAAAAGCTAGTCTTAAAGAATTAAGAGATTTAATTTCATATGTTCCACAAAAAGGATATTTATTTAGTGGTACAGTAGAATCTAATATTAAATTTAATAATCCTAAGTTAAGTGATGAAGAAATGAAACAAGCATTAGAAGTAGCTTGTGCAAAAGATTTTGTTGAAGAAAAACGTAAGAAATATAAATATGAAATTGCTCAAGGTGGTAATAATGTATCTGGTGGTCAAAGACAAAGACTTTGTATTGCAAGAGCAATTGCAAAGAATGCAGATATTATTATCCTTGATGATAGTTTATCAGCTCTTGATTATAAAACTGATTCATTAGTTAGAAAGAATTTAAATACTAAACTAAAAGATGTAACTAAAATAATAGTTGCTCAAAGAGTAGCTAGCGTAATGAATGCAGATCAAATATTAGTTTTAGATGATGGTAAAATTGTAGGAAAAGGTACTCATAAAGAGTTACTTAAGAAATGTCCAATTTATAAATCAATTGCATTATCACAATTAAAGGAGGATGAGTTATAATGAGTAAATTAAAAACAACTCCAAGACCTCCAAGACATCGTGGACCAGGTGGAATGGGACCGGTTGAACATGCTAAAGATTTTGGTGGAACAATAAAAAAGATTTTAGTAACACTTGATAAAGAAAAGTATTTTGTAATTTCAGCATTTATTTTCTCAATTGTTTCTACTATATTTGCAATTTATGGACCTAAGATACTTGGTAATGCTACACAAAAAATATATGAAGGTGCAGTTGCAAAAATAACTGGTACTGGATCAATAGATATTGGTAGAGTACATGCAATTTTAAAATCTGCTTTTCTTTTATATATTATAAGTGCTTTCTGCCAATACTTCCAAAGTTATCTAATGAGTATAGCTACTCAAAAATATACTTTTAGAATAAGAACAATGATGGAAGAAAAATTACATAAATTACCATTCTCTTATTTTGATAATAATCAAAGGGGAGAAACGTTATCATTATTTACTAATGATGTAGATAATATGCAAATATGTTTTAATCAAGCATTAACTCAAGCAATTACAAGTATAACTACTGTAATTGGTGTACTTGTTATGATGATATCTATTAATATTCAAATGACTTTAGTTGCACTTCTTATACTTCCATTAAGTTTAATATTTGTAATAAATATCGTTAAGAAGTCTCAAAAGTATTTTGTATTAAATCAAACTAATTTAGGTCATGTTAATGGATCAATCGAAGAAATGTTTTCTGGTCATAATATAGTTAAGACATTTAATGCTGAAGAAAGAATGTTAAAAGATTTTAATAAGAATAATAAAAATTTAAGAGAAAGTGGTTGGAAATCACAATTCCTTGGTGGTTTAATGCATCCAATTATGATTTCAATTGGTAACCTTGGTTATGTAGGAATTGCAATCGTTGGTGGTTATAATATAATTAAAGGAAATATTAATGTAGGTGAATTACAATCATTTATTACTTATTCAAAGAATTTTACTCAACCAATAACATCTCTTGCTCAAGTATTTAATCAAATACAATCAATGGTTGCTTCAGCTGAAAGAATATTTGAATTCTTAGAAAAGAGAGAGATTAAAGATAATAAATCTGCTTATGAAATATCAAATATTAAAGGTGATGTTGAATTTAAGAATGTATCATTTGGTTATGATGATACAAAGATAATTATTAATAACTTTAGTGCTAAGGTTAAAGCAGGAGAAAAGGTTGCAATCGTAGGACCTACTGGTGCTGGTAAAACAACTATGGTTAAACTTTTAATGCACTTCTATGATATTAATTCAGGAAAGATTCTAGTTGATAATCATGATATAAATGAGGTTACATTATCTAGTTTAAGAAGTAATATATCAATGGTTTTACAAGATACATGGTTATTTAATGGTACAATTAAAGAAAACTTAAAATATGGATGTCCTGAAGCAAGTGATGAAGAAATTATATTAGCTGCTAAGAGTGCTAACGTACATAATTTCATTATGACACTTCCAGATAAGTATGACACTATTATTGATGAAGAAACATCTAATATATCTCAAGGTCAAAAGCAATTACTTACAATTGCAAGAGCAATTCTAGCTGATTCAAAAATTTTAATTCTTGATGAAGCTACTTCATCAGTAGATACAAGAACTGAAGAGTTAATTCAAGAATCTATGGATAGACTAATGGAAGGTAGAACTTCATTTGTTATTGCACATAGACTTTCAACAATTAGAAATGCAGATTTAATTCTTGTTATGGATAAAGGAGATATCGTAGAATCTGGTACTCATGATGAGTTATTAAAGAAGAAAGGATTCTATGCTAACTTATATAATTCTCTATTTGAAAAATAAAATAGATGATTATTCATCTATTTTTTTATTAATAAAGTATAAAAATGCAGTTATAACCAATAATAATAATAATGGTTATAAACAAATAGTGTTTGAAATTATAACAAAATAGTGTTTATAATATGTTTATATGAAGGTGTTTAGTGTATGAATAATATCAATTTAAATTCTTTAAAAATTTTTTAGAAGTAGTTAAATCAAATAGTTTTTTAGAAGCTGTAAAATTAATTAGTGATGATATATATGAATACATTGTATTCGAAGATATTGTTAGTCATGGAAGAAGTGTTAATCTTGTAGTTAATGAGTTATTAAAAAGGAAGAAGGAAGATAATATGAAAAAAATAACATTAGTAACAGGAAATTGGGCTAAGATTGCTCAAGCAAAA
>JAEEGL014076982.1_pt1 | contig 13638 bp, 10 predicted proteins | sample 9134231 | NCBI WGS metagenome assembly JAEEGL01 (sample SAMN16246548, study PRJNA631951) | gut metagenome | biome: gut microbiome; feature: rumen; material: fiber-attached | host: Bos | place: Iran: Karaj | collected 2018-10
GCTCTTTCCGCTTTATGGAGTTGAAAAGAGTTGTTGTTACAGGTCTCGGCGCGCTCACCCCTATTGGCAATACGGTACCCGAGTTATGGGACTCGCTGGTCAAAGGTGTGAGCGGAGCCGGGCCGATAACACATTTCGATGCCTCGAAGTTCAGGAGCCGTATCGCTTCTGAACTTAAAGGCTTTGACGCTCTTAACTACTTTGACAAGAAAGAGATGCGCCTCCTCGACGGCTATACAATGTATGGTCTCATTACTGTCGACGAGGCGATGCGTGACGCTGGACTCACGGACACGAATGTGAACCATGACCGTTTCGGCGTCGTTTGGGGTTCCGGCATGGGAGGTGTGAAAAGCCTGCAGGAAGAACTGATGGGCTTTGCTCTCTCCGACGGTACACCCCGTTTCAGCCCTTACTGGGTTCCCAAAGTGATTACCGACATCTGCGCTGGGCAGATAGCCATCCGCCACAACCTCCGTGGCCCCAACTATTGTACTGTGGCGGCCTGTGCGTCCTCGGCGGTGGCCATCAATGATGCCTACAACCTCATCCGTCTGGGGAAAGCCGACGCGATGGTGGCTGGAGGCTCCGAGTGCGCTGTCGTCGAAGCCGGCATCGGCGGTTTCGGTAATATGCGCGCCCTCTCCACACGCAACGATGACCCGCAGACGGCCTCGCGCCCCTTCGACAAGGACCGCGACGGCTTCGTCCTCGGCGAAGGCGCTGCCACCTTGATTCTCGAGGAAATGGAACATGCAAAAGCTCGCGGCGCACATATCTATGCCGAACTCACAGGCACGGGTCTCTCGGCCGACGCCTACCACATCACCGCCTCGCACCCCGACGGGTTGGGGACCATCAGCGTGATGAGGCAAGCCGTCGAGGAGTCCGGTATGGCACTCACCGATGTCGACCATATCAACACGCATGGGACCTCCACACCTATCGGCGACATTTCGGAGCCGAGGGCTATCGTGGGACTCTTCGGAGACCACGCCTATAAAATGGCTATCAATTCCACCAAGTCGATGACGGGTCACCTGCTTGGTGCCGCCGGTGCTGTCGAGGCTATCGCTACCATTCTTGCCATCAAGAATGGTGTCGTGCCTCCGACCATCAACCACTTCACCGACGATCCACAGATTCCGCCTCTCGACTTCACTTTCAACAAGGCTCAGGAACGCAAGATAGAGTTTGCTATCAGCAACGCCTTCGGTTTCGGTGGACACAATGTCTGTCTGGCCTTTAGAAAGTACTAGCGATGCTGTTTTTCCCTAGGAGCAAAGAGAGTAAGGAATTCAACAGTTTCTTTAGGAATATTTTGGGGTACGTGCCACGCCGCACGGAGTTATACCATGTGGCCTTCACGCACCGTTCTTCCTCCTCTTCCCACAAGGGACACCGCATCAACAACGAACGTCTGGAGTATCTCGGCGACGCCATCCTGAGTGCCGTCGTGGCGGATTTCCTGTACAAGAAATATCCGTTCCAAGGAGAAGGATTCCTGACCGAACTGCGCTCCAAGATTGTGAGTCGTGCCAGCCTCAACAAGCTGGCTGTCAAGATTGGACTGGTGGAGTTTATCGAATATCAGCACGATTCCACCGGTGGCTTCAAGTCTATCGGCGGTGATGCCTTTGAGGCACTCGTCGGTGCCATGTACCTCGAGAAAGGCTATAAATTCACCCGTCGTGTGATTGTCGACAAGATTCTTTGCACCTATATTGATGTCGAAGCAGTGGCGGCCACCGACTGGAACTTCAAGAGTAAACTCATCGACTGGGGACAGAAAAACCATAAGAAAGTGGTTTTCGAGGTGGTGAAAACCATCGCCCAGAATCACGCTAGCCGTCGACAGTACGAGAGCCTCGTCAGCATCGACGGCATTCCGCAGAAATCGGCCGTGGAATATTCTATCAAGGCCGCCGAGCAGTTGGCCGCTGAGAAGACCTACAAAGACCTTGTAGCACAGGGAGTCATTGTCAAATGATCCGCCGGCTGCTCATTTTCCTGCTACTCTTTTTGCCATTGGCATCGACGGCACAGATTGACGATGCCATCGAGCAATGGGTCGAAGACCATGGGTCTGACGCTAATGTGTCCGAATTGAGCGACCTGCTGATTCAGTTGGCAGACAACCCCGTGAACCTCAACGACACAGCCTCTGTGGCGCTGCTGCCTTTTCTCTCGCCATTCCAACTCAAATCCTTGTGCAACTATATCCTTCTTCACGGACAGCTGATTAGCATCAAAGAGCTGCACATGGTGCCGGGTTTCGACAGCGTCACGGTGGCGCTCATCGCACCCATGGTGAAGGTGGAGCCTTTTGAACCCAAGGCATTCCCTGAATTGGCTGAGATGTTCAGCAAGGGACACCACAGGGTGGTTGCGGGGATGGGCGGCACCGTTGAGCAGGCTAAAGGCTACGACAATGGCAAGTACGAGGGCGACAATTTGAGAGGTCTTGTCTGCTACCAGTTCAACTACGATAACAAGGTGCTCCTGCAGCTCAGTGCCGACAAGGATCCCACCGAGGCGTGGGGTAAAGATAATTTCTGTGGCTACAGCTTGATGCTGAATAATATCGGCCTGTTGGAGCGACTCGTCGTGGGCCGGTTCAACCTACAGTTCGGACAGGGTGTTGCGTTGTGGTCTGGCTACGAACCTTTTGCGCTGATAGGCAACTCACCGGTACGCTATGCCGGTGGTGTCAAAGCCGCCAGCCCATTCTATGAGGAGGGCTGGCAGGAGGGTGTTGCAGCCACCGTCAGGCTTGGCCGCGAGGTTTCTGTGTCGGCTTTCGGGTCACGGGCTGGCAACGAGTGGCTTGGTGGCGGACATGTAGAACTCCGACATGGGAACCTCGTGCTCGGCGTTACGGCGGCGGCCTCGCTCCTCGACGACAGTGTGCGCCTGCGCAACTATGTCTATAATCAAGATTATTTCCGCGGCGACCGCACCGGTGTGCTGGGTGTCGATGCCCTGTGGCAGTACGGACGTCTGCTGCTCTTCGGCGAAGCCGCCGTCGATGTCGAAGGACATCCCGCAGCCATCGGCGGCATGCGACTCTCGCTCAGTGGAGAAAACAGTGTCGGCTTCGCCGTGCGGCATTACGACTCGCGCTACCACAACCTCCACTCGGCAGCCTACACCATCGGCAGTCGCACTGCCAACGAGCAGGGCATCAGCCTCGACGGTCGTTTCCGTCTGCCACTGGGTGTCGCGGCGTTGGTCTCTGCCGATATCCACCGCTTCCCTAAGGTGCGCTACGGCTGCTACGCGCCCTCCACGGGCTCGAAGTGGCAGCTGCAGCTGGGCCACAGCGTAGGCCGTCAGGGCGAAGCTTGGCTGCGTTATACCTTGCGCCACCAGCAGCGCAACGTGCCGGGTACCAGCGGCAGCGTGATAGAGAACACCTACCGGCAACAGCTTCAGGGACAGTACCGCCTCACGCTGGGTGCCTGGCGTCTTACCACGCGGCTCATCTTCACGTGGTTCGATACCGAAGAATCTGGCTATCAGCATGGCTGGGCAGCCTCTCAGGAGGTGCGTTATAGTCAGGGTCGTTGGCAGGGAACCTTGCAGGCCACATGGCACGATGTCGACGGTTACTATGCACGCATCTACCTCAGCGAGAGTAACCTCCAGTATGCTTACAGCATGCCGATGCTGCAGGGACGCGGCTTGCGTACCTCTGCGGTGGTACGCTATGACCTGACGAAATGGCTGAACCTTAGCTTTAAATATGCTCTTGTCTTCCGCCCGGGCGAGGACCACATCGGTTCCGACAATGCTGCCACCCCGGGTCCTGTGCGTCAGACCTGGCACCTCCAGCTGCGTCTGAAACTCTAATTATTCTTCGGTTGTGACACAATAAAGCGCCCGTTTCGCCGTTATATGGGCATGAGAGTTTTGCTGCTCGGAGCAACGGGACTGTTAGGGCACAATGTGTTGCTGAGGCTGATGGACGAAGGTTATCAGGTGGTGATGCTGGTACGTCATGTAGACGACCTGCTCCAGGAGCAGAGAGGGTGGGAAGTGGTCACAGGTTCTCCGCTCGATTATAGTGCTTTGGAAAAAGCCTCCGAGGGTTGCGATGCCATCATCAACTGTGCTGGCACGACAGATATGTCACTCCTCAAATATGAGGACTACCTGCCGGTAAACAGGGAGTTGTGCGGGTTGCTTGTGAGATTAATGAATGAACATGGAATCAGCACGTTAGTGCATGCGTCGACGGTGAACACCATTGGTTACGGAACCCCAGGGCATCTGGCCGACGAGTCGGCACCGATGCAGCCACCCTTCAAGGGCTCTTTCTATGCCGATAGCAAGAATGAAGGGGAACGCCTGATTCTTTCGGCGGCGACAGAAGGTCGCCATGTGGTAGTGGTGAATCCAGGCTATATGATTGGCCCTTATGATTATAAGCCCTCGTCAGGCCGCATGCTGCTGGCCGCATACAGGTATCGCCTGATGGTCGCTCCCAAAGGCGGTAAGGCATTCGTCCATGTGGACGATGTGGCGCAGGCGATGGTGTCGGCGCTCACCCAGGGGACCAACGGCAGCCGCTACATCGTCGTGAATGATGATGGAATGCTGACAATAAAGCAGTTGTATGAGATGCAGGCTCGTGTGTGCGGATATCGGCAGAAGGTGATGCTTTGTCCCAGCTTCTTATTGAAGGTGGCAGGAGCCTTGGGCGATGTGTTGCAGTGGATGGGGATAAGAACCCAGGTGTCCTCACGGAATATCCGCCAGTTGCTGGTGCAGGAGTATTATGATAATGACCATGCTCTATGTGAGTTACAACTGAAGCAGACTCCTGTCGAGAAGGCGATAGAGGACTTTTATGAACAGAGAAAAAAAGATTAACGATATGAAGAAAAACCTGTTTTTTGTTTTGGCTGCGATGCTGCTGTTTGCATCGTGCGAGGTGAAACAAGTCGAAAGGAATTCCACCGGCAAGGTGCTGGATGTCCTTGTCGCCGCTAATCACGGAAACCTTAGCGAGTCAACCAACGCGTTGATTGACTCGGTGTTCGGACAGTCGCAACGCTGTCTCCCGCAGCCGGAACGCCGCTTCAACATGGTGAAAATTCCGCTGACGAAGCTCTCCAGCGACAAACTCTTTCAGGCCTATCGCTGCATCGTCAAATGCGATATCGGCAAGGACCACTCCGACAAGGTCTTCATCGACCACAATAAGTGGGTAAAGCCTCAGGTCTATATCGTTATCTCCGCCTCCTGCGAGGACTCGCTGTGCGCCCTGTTCCGCCGTCATGAGCAGCAAATCGTGAATGCTATCTACGACACGGAGCACCAGCGCTTCATTAACCTGTTCTCCGGTACCGGCGGAAATAGTGGCATCGTGAAAAGGATACAGGACAAATATGGATTCTCCCTCTCTGTTGGAAAAAACTACCGTTGGCTGAAGGAGAAGGACGACTTTGTGTGGATTCAGGAGAAGTTGGTGGAGCAGAACGACAAGATGGTCCTCTCCAACCTTCTAATACATACAGTCCCCTACGAGAGCCAAAGCCAGTTCGAGCAGAAACAGCTGTTGGATAGGCTGGACACCATGTTGTGCCGCTATGTGCCGGGCGGAACTCCCGGCAGCTATGCCGGCATCGAGCGCGACACCACGCTGTGCGAGATACTGACCTCGTTTGTCGACTATCCCGGCGCGAAGTATGCTGTCCAGACTCGCGGCCTGTGGGGCCTGCGGGAGACCGACGACAGGATGGGCGGCCCATTCGTGGTCTATTCTATCCTCTCGCCCGACGGCACGACGATTGTCGACGTGATGGGATTTGTCTACGCCCCCAAGTTGGAGAAGAGGGATTTCCTTCTGAAACTGGAATCAATGGCTAGTTCTGTAAGATGGTGAGAGTAAGGTTCTTTCTTGTCGTGATGTTGCTGGCGGCGCTGCCTGTGCAGGCCCAGCGGCGCGACTTCCTTAGCAGCAGCGAGCTCCTGTTGTCGGTGGGTGGCATGAACTACCTCGGTGACCTGAACAACCAGAGCGCGCTGACTGTACCCCGGCTGGCGGGCAGCGTGGGTTTGCGCTACAATATCGACAACCGATGGGCTTTCCGGGCGGAGGCGAGCTATGGCTCGGTGGAATGCGAGAAAGATTATATCGAGCTGCGCAATCTAAGTTTCAAGTCGAATATCCTCGAGGTGGCGGCACTCGCCGAGTTCAACTTCGCCCCCTTTGGCCCGGGCGCCACCGAACAGAAATGGACGCCCTATCTCTTTGGTGGCCTGGCCCTGTTCCATTACAACCCCATGGCCTGCTACACCCTCTCCGACGGGAGTACCCAATGGGCTGAGTTGCAGCCGCTCTGCACCGAAGGGCAGGGCTCGGCGGCCTACCCAGCCCGTCGTCCCTACTCCCTCACACAGCTCTGCTTTCCCTTCGGTGTGGGTGTGAAGTTCCGCCTCGGAAAATCATTCTCCTTCTCGGCCGAATACGGGTTCCGGAAGACCTGGACCGACTACCTCGATGACGTGAGTACGACTTATGTCGGAAGCGAAGTCCTGCTCACCAATACCACGGATGGTGCACTGTCCGCCATGTTGGCCGACCGTAGCGGCGAGGTGGTGGACGGCTACGTGAACGCCCCGGGCATCAAACGCGGCGACGATTCGCTCGACGACTGGTATGCCTATTTCCATATCACGCTGGGTATCAACCTTGAGACGATGTTCGGATGGATGCGCTCAAAACGTTGTAGAAAATAACATTAAGATAGAAAATGACCTCATTAGATCAGATTGACAAAACCCGTGTGCCACAGCATGTGGCCATCATCATGGACGGCAACGGCCGTTGGGCAATGAAACAGCAACAGGAGCGCCTCTTCGGCCATCATAACGGCCTGACGGCGGTGCGGCAAGCTGTGGAGGCGGCCGTAGAGATGGGTGTCAAATACCTGACGCTCTACACCTTCAGCACCGAGAACTGGAACCGCCCACAGGCCGAGGTGGACGGGCTTATGGAACTGCTCATCACCGCCGTGGAGGAGAATACTGATATGTTGATGGAGAACGGTGTGAGGCTGGAAACCATCGGCGACTTTGGCCGTATCCCCGAGCGCTCGCGCAACCGCTTCCGCCAATGCATGGACAGAACCGCTGTCAACAACAAGCTGACGCTGATTATCGCCCTGAGTTACAGCTCACGGTGGGAGATAGCCGAAGCCCTGAAACAGATATGCAACGAAGGCCTCAAAGCCGACGAGGTCGATGAGGAGACGCTGCGCCGCTACCTCTGCACGCGCGACTACCCCGACCCCGACCTCCTCATCCGCACCGGCGGCGAACTCCGCATCTCCAACTTCCTCCTTTGGCAGATGGCCTATACCGAGCTCTATTTCAGTGAACAACTGTGGCCAGACTTCCGCCATGAGGACTTCTACGATGCTGTGCTCGACTACCAGAGCCGTCAGCGACGTTTCGGCAAGACAGAGGCTCAGGTGGAGGCAGGTCAATAAAATAAATTGCTCCTGCCTGCAATTTTTTCAAAAAAAATGTACTTAAATATAATAATTCATGTAAAAATGAGTTATTGTATGATTAAGTATAATTGTTGATGAAAGAGATAAAGAAAATACTATTACTCATACCCCTGCTGGCACTGCTCTCCGTGAGTGTTCAGGCTCAGGTGGTTGTGGGTGGTAGCGAGGAGTATGGTTTTGACTATCTGACTCCCAAGACTTACGAAATCGGCGGTATCACCCTCGAGGGTGCCGATAATTTCGACTCCCGTGTAGTGCTCCTCGTCGCTGGTCTTCAGGTGGGCGACAGAGTGAAGATCCCTGGCGACAAAATATCCACTGCCATTGAAAACCTCTGGAAACAGGGCATGTTCGAGGATGTACAAATCCGCGTCACCCGCATTCAGGGCAACCTTGCATTCCTCAACATCGTCCTCAAAGAGCGTCCGCGCATGCTCCGTTTCGCTTTCACGGGAGCAAAAAAAGGCGAGGACAAGAAACTCCGCGAAGAGATAAATATCAAGACCGGCGATGTGGTAACGGAGAACATGCTGCGCACCTCATCGAACAAAATCAAGGCTTTCTACATCGACAAGGGCTTCACCCGCGTCGAGGTGACCCCCACCACCGAAGTCTCCGACTCCCTTGGCCGCCTCACCGTCACTTTTAACATCAAGCGCGGCAAAAAGGTGAAAATAGACTCTCTCATCTTCGAGGGCAACAAGGAGGTCTCCTCCTCCACCCTCAAGGGAAAGATGCAGAATACCCGCGATGTACACTTCCGCAAGTCGCTGCGTTTCTGGAAGAAAGTCTTCTGGAAATCGTCGCGCTACATCGAGAGCGATTTCCGCGAGGACCTCGAGAAAATCATTGCCTACTATAATGAAGAAGGCTACCGCGATGCCCGTATCGTCAGCGACACCGTCATCGAGGTGCCGTCGGAGGTACACGGCAACAAAGACCAGGACCGCATCAAGGTGAAAGTGACCATCCATGAGGGGCATAAGTTCTACTTCCGCAACATCACCTTCTCGGGCAACACTGTCTACAGCGACGACGTCCTTCGCCGCTCGCTGCGCATCAAGAAGGGTGACCCTTACAACAAGCAGATGCTCGAGGAGAATATCACCTATAACCCCTCCGGTAGCGACATTACCTCACTTTACATGGACAACGGCTACCTCTTCTTCCGCGCCACACCCGTCGAGGTAGCGGTGCAGAACGACAGCATCGACATCGAAATCCGCATCGTCGAGGGCAAGCAGGCACGTATCCGCAACGTGTGGGTCGAGGGCAACACCATCACCAACGACAAGGTCATCATGCGCGAGCTCCACACCCGCCCCGGCGACCTCTTCAGCCGCGACGCCGTGCTGCGTAGCCGCCGCGAGTTGCTGACACTCAAATTCTTCAAGGAAGAGTCGGTGATTCCTGAGCCGCGTCCTAATGCCGAAGACGGCACCGTGGATATCGTCTACAAGGTCGAGGAGGGCAGCACCAGCCAGCTCAACCTGCAGGGCGGTTACGGCGCTGGCATGTTCATCGGCCAGATAGGTATCCAGCTGAACAACTTCAGCCTCCGCAACATCTTCAATAAGGACGCGTGGGCTCCCCTGCCTGCCGGCGACGGACAGAAACTGGGACTTAACGCCACCACCAACGGCAGCTCCTACTACTCCCTCAGCCTCTCGTTCACGGAACCTTGGCTCGGCGGCCGTCGCGCCCAGGCACTCACCGGACAGATATACCACAACTACATGAGCAACGGCCTCTGGGTGCGCAGCAACGACGAGGACTTCTACAGCCTCCAAATCACCGGAGCTGGCGTGAGCCTCTCCAAGCGCCTCAAATGGCCCGACGACTACTTCATCATCTCCCACGGCCTCGCCTACAAGCACTACACCCTTCACAACTACAACAGCTTGGCTTCGGGACTTTTCGCCGATGGCCACGCTAACGATATCGCCTACTCCTTCACCATCGGACGCAACTCGTACGATTCGCCCTTCTACACCCGTAGCGGTTCCGACATCTCCATCACTACCTACCTCACCCCGCCCTTCTCGCTCCTCAGCGGCAAGGACTATTCTGACGCTTCGCCGGAAGAGAAATACAAATGGATTGAATACTATAAAATCAATCTCCGTGGCGCGTGGTTCCTCAATTTGGTCGGCGATGTGGTTATGAGTGCCCGCTTCCGCTTTGGCTTCATGGGTTACTACAACAGCGACATCGGACTCTCCCCCTTCGGACGCTATTTCCTTGGCGGCGACGGCCTCTCTTCATGGGTGCTCGACGGTCGTGAGGTCATCCCCCTGCGCGGCTACGAGAACAACTCCCTCACGCCCGACGGCGGTGGCGCTGTCTTTGACCGCTTTACCCTCGAGTTGCGTCAGCCCCTCGTCGAGAGTGGCTCCGCCACCATCTGGGTGCTTGGATTTCTCGAAGGCGGCAACTGCTGGAGGAACCTCTCGGAATTCCAGCCCTTCAAGATGTACAACTCTGCCGGTCTCGGCGTGCGCCTCTACCTCCCCATGCTGGGTCTGATTGGCGTCGACTGGGGCTACGGCTTCGACGGCCTCACCGGCGGCAGCCACTTCCATTTCTCCATCGGACAAAGCCTCGACTAGCAGTATGAAATTCAAACCGATTATAATCCTTGTGCTTTTGGCAGTGGCCCTTCCGGTGGGTGCACAGAAGTATGCCTGCGTCAACACCGACTATGTTCTGCGTAGCGTGCCGGAGTATGCCAACGCACAGAAACGTCTCGACAAATATGTCCAGGACTGGCAGAAAGAGCTCGTCGACAAGCAGGCCGAGGTGGAAAGCCTCCGCGCCGAATTCGAGCAGGAGAGTTATCTGCTGCCCGACAACCTGAAGAAACGTCGCCAGGAGGAACTCAAGGCTAAGGAACAGGAGATCCGCAACCTTCAGCAGCAGCGCTTCGGACCCGGCGGCGACCTCGACAAGAAGCGTGCCGAGCTCCTCAAACCGGTGCAGGACCGAGTCTACGCCACCATCGAACGTGTGGCACACGAGAAGAACTACGCCTTTGTCTTCGACAAGGCTGGCAGCTCGGCAGTCCTCTTCGCCAGTAAGAAATATGACATCAGCGACGAGGTGCTTGAACTGCTGGGCTACAAGCCCGGTGCCTCCAATGAGCCTGCCGCTGCCGGCGAGCAGAAGAAACCCTCGAATCCGGAGATGAGAGGCCCCGACGGACTCAAGCAGAAATCCAACAGACAGAACAAGGAAAACAGAGAAAAGAAATAAATAAAATAAACAAAATTAACTCAGAATGAAAAAAACGTTGATTTTAATTGCAGCTTGCCTGTTCGCTTTCGGCGGCAATGCTGTGGCTCAGAAGAACATCAAACTTGGTCACATCAACTCCCAGGAGCTCCTCCAGATTATGCCCGGCCGCGACACCGCTCAGGCCACCCTGCAGAAGGAAGCTGCCGAGATTGAGAGCACCCTCAAGACCATGCAGTCCGAACTGGAGCGCATCTCGAACGAATTCATGCAGAAACAGGCCGAGTGGACCGAGCTGATCCGCAACACCAAGCGCAGCGAAATCCAGGACATGCAGACCCGTATTCAGTCCTTCTACGAGAATGCTCAGAAACAGCTCCAGGAGCGTGAAGCCGAGCTGACCAAGCCCATCGTCGACCGCGCCAAGAAAGCCATCGAGGATGTGGCCCGCGAAGGCGGCTACACCTATATCTTCGACGGTGCCACGCTGCTCTATTCGCAGGACAGCGAAGACATCATGCCTCAGGTGAAAAAGAAACTGGGACTTTAAGAGTTAACAGATAATAGTTAACAGATAACAGTTAGGAGTCGTCGGCAGGGCCGACGACTCTTTCATTTTTCCCATAGTCTCTAGGGTCCTTAGGCTCCTTAGGGTCTTTAAAGTCCTTAGGGTCCTTAAAGTCCCTAGAGTCCTCGGAGCTTTCCTCTATTCCCTCCATCGTCCCCAGATAGCAGCTCTCCGAGCACCTTCCCGCGTTGTCCTGCACAAAACCGTAGAGATGCACCTCCTCGTTCTCCCAATAGGAGGGCAGCGTCAGCGTGATGCTCCCCATCCGTCGGTAGACCGGCAGCGAAAGCACCGCCTCGCAGCGCGAGGCATTGATCGCCGCCACATACACGCGGTCGTTGCCGTTGCAGTTCCGGTGCTCGGGATTCTTCTCGAAATCAAGGATTATCTCTTGTGGGAGCGTACCCTCGTGTACGCCCGTGAACGCCACCGGCGCCACCGGGCCCTCGCTCAGACGCAGGTGCTCGTAGTCAGCGACCAGAGTCTCGCCATCCATAACAAATCTCCCTTTGTTGACCATCAGGAAATAGTTGCACACGGTCTTGTGTACCTTCAGCGCCGGCTGCTCGAAGCCGATGCGCAGGATGTCCTTCAGCCGTCCGGCGAAGCCCACCGAAGCCTTAAACAGCTCGCGCTGTTCCAGTTGTTTATCGGTCTTGGCGTCGTGGAACTCGCGTGGCAGCGCCCTCACGCACCACTGCCCGCGCCACATATACCCCACGGCATTACCCACTCTCCCCACGAACGGCCCATTGATTCCTCCTAATTGCTTTCCCATTTCTTGTAATGTTTAATGGTTAACGGTCAATGGTTAATAGTTAACGATTTAACATGGCTTGCGGCAGCCCCGTTAACCTTTAATCATTAACTTTTAACCTTTATTATAACGTTATCCTCTTTTATTTATTTTCTACCAAAGTAAAATTTCTATAAAACCATATTAGAAGTATAGTAGAACATGATAAGAAGAGGATACTAAGAATTAGATAGTTACAGTTGGTTTTTTGCCCATTTTTTTGAAAAAAATTCATGAATTCCCCAAGGCGTCGGCGGCGCGCTGTTTACCGTGTCTTTTCCTGAATAAGGTTGACAGGTGCAGTACTAAGGCCCGTTATGAGTCAATCTATATCAGTACAAGACAAGCTGATACACAAAAAGAGCCAGCCCGAAGGTTGGCTCTTTTAATGGTTTTTATGCGAGGGGATTAGTTGGCGTCGTAAACCAGGCGCACGGAATAGCCGTAGTTGCGGTAATTGTTGCTTTCCATCGGCACATGGGTTAAATTAAAGAACACACAGTAGGCTTTGTCTACCCCGTTGGGCGAACTCGACCAGTAGTAGCCGTTGACCCCATCATCATAAACACGAGTGTAATAACGATGGCCGGCAGCCGGCAAGAACACTGATCCGGCAGCCTCTTCCGCTAGCCACTCTGAGATGGTGTAAGAAGAATTCACTGGTGTAGTGACGTTGTCGGGGCGGATTACGTAACCTTGAACGCCTTGAATGGTTGTCCACCCACTTATATGACTGGCAAACAGGTAAGTCCACTCGTATTTGGTGAGGGTCCTCCAGCCGGAGCCCATGATGGTGCCCCAGTCGACCACGTCTGATGCGGTGCCGCTCGGAGTGACACAATTTTGTGTTGAACCGTAGTTGCCCGTCGTCTCCCAAAAGAAGAGGTCGCAAGTGTAGTTGTTCCAGTGGCCCTCCAGGTAGTCATACTGGTTGGTGTGGAATGACCATGTGCCGTCCACACGTTTCAGATTCCCCCGCGAGAAGAAAACCTGCTTGGTGCTGCTGACAGAGAACAGGCCACTGATGGCGCCGGAGGGAATGGGATAAACCAGAGGGCTGGTGGTGAGATAGATGGCACCGTTGTTCTGATAGGCATAGTTAGTCCAATATACCGTTCCGCCGATGGTCACCGTTCCGCAGGTGCCGCCATTGCCAGCGCCGATGCTGTTGGTGGCGCCATCGCCTTTCGTGGCGGTTACGCTGGTCACTCCATTGGTGATGGTGATTGTGCCGCAAGAGCCCAAGAAGCCGCCGCCGATGCCAGCAGCTTTGTCGCCGCCCCTGGCGGTGACGGTGCCGCCATTGATAGTAATGTTTCCACAAGAGCCATAGCCGCCGCCGATGCCAGCAGCATTGCTGCCGCCCCTGGCGGTGATGATGCCACCATTGATGACGATGCTCCCACAACTGATTTCATAGCCGCCGCCGATGCCAGCGCCCGACCCATTGCTGCGGGCCGTGAGTGAGCCGGTACCCTGGATGGAGAGCGTCTTGCCTGAGGCAATATGGATACCTGGAC
>JAEEGL015273976.1_pt1 | contig 13638 bp, 13 predicted proteins | sample 9134231 | NCBI WGS metagenome assembly JAEEGL01 (sample SAMN16246548, study PRJNA631951) | gut metagenome | biome: gut microbiome; feature: rumen; material: fiber-attached | host: Bos | place: Iran: Karaj | collected 2018-10
GTAAAATAATATGTCAGGAAAGAACAAATCGGTGTTCTTCTGCAATAACTGCGGATACGAATCAGCCAAGTGGATGGGACAGTGTCCGGGCTGCAGACAGTGGAATACCTTTACTGAAGAGAAGGTTCTGCGTCCTTCAAAAAGCGGTTCTTCTTCAACGAGAGGAACGGCCGAGGTGGTAACACTCAATTCGGTCAGCGAAGGCAAGGAAGATCGCAGGACAACACATATCGATGAACTTGACAGAGTTTTGGGAGGCGGCCTTGTAGCCGGCTCCTTAACTTTAGTGGGTGGAGATCCCGGAATAGGAAAGTCGACACTCCTTCTTCAGGTGTGCCGCCTTATGGCAGGTGACGGAACAAAAGTCCTTTATATCTCAGGCGAGGAATCCGTAAGGCAGATAAAGCTCCGTGCAAAGAGAATAGGAGACTTTACCGATAACATGCTCCTTCTTTGTGAAAACACGCTGTCCGTGATCGAAGAGACAATAAAGGCACAGAAGCCTGAGGTCGTTGTCATCGATTCGATCCAGACCATGTATGACGAGGAGATATCATCGGCACCCGGTTCCGTTTCCCAGGTAAGGGAAGCCACCAATATCCTGATGCAGATAGCCAAGGGCTCCAACATCAGTATTTTTATAGTAGGACATGTGACCAAAGAAGGTACGGTCGCCGGCCCCAGAGTCCTTGAGCATATGGTGGATACCGTTCTTTACTTTGAGGGTGAGAGACATGCTTCGTACCGCATCTTAAGATCGGTCAAGAACAGATTCGGTTCGACCAATGAGATCGGCGTCTTTAAGATGGAAGAAAACGGCTTAAGCGAGGTTAAGAACCCTTCCGAATATATGCTCCTTGGCAAACCTGAAGGGGCTCCTGGAAGCATCGTGTCATGCTCGATGGAAGGAACAAGGCCCATTCTGATAGAGATACAGGCCCTTGTATGTCATTCCAATTTCGGAATTCCACGAAGACAGTGCATAGGAACGGATTTTAACCGTGTCAATCTGCTCATGGCAGTGCTTGAAAAAAGGCTCGGGATGCAGCTCGGAAACTGCGATGCATACGTTAATATCGCAGGCGGGATCAGGATAAATGAACCGGCTATAGACCTGGGAATTGCAATGGCTGTAATTTCGTCCTTTAAAAATATACCGATAGATGATAAGATAGTTGCTGTCGGCGAAATCGGACTTAGCGGAGAAATAAGAAGCGCCGGTATGATCGCCATGAGAGTGAACGAGGTAAAGAAGCTTGGTTTTGAGACCGTCATCGTTCCCAAAGTATGCATGGATGATCTTAAAGATATAAAGGGTATAAAGATCATACCCGTATCAAATGTACAGGACATTTCCGCACTGGAGATATGAAAAAGAAGATACACTGGAAAAGACATGCTGCACTATACCTTGTAGAAGGACTGCTGCTTATAGCGGCAGTTTTTATACTGTTCTGGGTTACGAGAGCCACAAAGATGCAGAAAGTGAATCTTGACCAGAGCCAGATAGCTGTAAATGACAGGACCTCAAGTACTTCAGAGGACGGTTCCGGCCAGGGGAGCGTGGCACCGGATAGCGAAGGAGATGTTATGTCAACCGAGACTGAAGCATCTGCCGAACCCACAGTTGATAAGGAAGCTATTTCTCAGGAACTGTATGACAGGTACAGCGGGCTTTTTAACATAGCTTTTTTCGGAGTGGATTCAAGAGAAGGTGAACTTGGCAAGGGAACAAGATCCGATTCCATCATGATCTGCTCGATCGATATGCAGACCCATGAAGTAAAGCTTATTTCCGTTTTCAGGGACACATATCTTAATCTCGGAAACGATTCCTATAATAAATGTAACAGCGCATATGCTCTTGGCGGACCGGAACAGGCGCTCAGCATGCTGAACATGAATACCGACCTTTATATCACCGATTATATAACTGTCGGATTCAGGGGACTCATTAATGCCGTTGACAGCCTTGGCGGAGTAGATATAGAGCTTACGGATGAAGAGGTCACTTATCTTAATGACTATGCAATGATGATGTCCCAGGAGCTCGATATCCCGTATACACCCGTTAATGCTCCCGGACTGCAGACGCTTAACGGATTGCAGGCAACCGCATACTGCAGGATAAGGTATACGGCCGGAAGCGATTTCAAGAGAGCGGAAAGACAGCGTGATGTTTTAACCGCGATGCTTGAAAAGGCAAAGACAGTTTCATTTTCATCCCTTTCAGATGCAGTGGCTGCGATCATGCCAAATGTATCCACTTCTTTGTCGGTTGATGATTTCATAAAGATGATAAGTGTGGCATCGGATTATGAGGTTACCGTATCAGACGGATTTCCCTTTGAAGGCATGAGAAACGGCGGAACCATCGGACAGAAGGGATCCTGCGTTGTTCCCACTGATCTTACAAAGAATGTAAGACATCTTCATGAACTTCTGTTTGATGACGAAGCCTACGAACCTTCGGACAGCGTTAAGAAATACAGCCAGATAATAAAATCCGATACGGAAGAATTTTTACAGTATTAATACTATATGCGCGTGCTAAAAATGGCCGCCGCAATATAGTTTTAAAAATTGCTTATTAAATTGTAGATTTTTGTAACTTTTGGCAATATACTTATATTACCGATTGCGAATTGATAATTTATATTAGCAATTCCGAAAATTCCCCTTTTACACATTGGAAACCTCCGGTTGAACCCGGAGGTTTTCTGTTTTATATTGTTCTACAGAAGACTGTCAAGGGGGAATGATATGAACATTACACAGCTTAAATATGTCATCGGTATCGCAGCCTCGTCATCAATGCGCGAAGCATCAACGAGACTCTTTGTATCACAGCCGGCATTATCAGCCAGTATCCGGGATCTTGAAGAGGAACTGGGAATAGTCATATTTGACAGGACCAACAAGGGTATCTCGCTTACGGAGGCAGGCAGGGAATTCGTTTCCTATGCCAAAAAGGCGGTCGGACAGTATGAGATCCTTGAAGACAGATACCTGGCGGATGATATCGATAAAAAGCACTTCTCTGTTTCCACTCAGCATTACAATTTTGCGATCAGGGCTTTTTCCACTGTTATTAAGAAAGATGATCCCGAAAAATATGTATTCTCTATCCGTGAGACCCGCACCAAGGAAGTGCTGGATGATGTCCGCAACATGAAAAGCGAGGTCGGCATAGTATCATTTTCGGGTTCTAATGAGGCAGTCATTAAAAAACTCTTTGCGGGTTATCAGCTGGAATTCACTCCGCTGATGAGAAGAGAAACCTATATTTATGTCTGGGAGGGTCATAAATTCGCAGGCAAAAAGGAAATCTCAATAGAGGAAATGAAGGATTACCCCTGCATATTTTTTGATCAGGGTGAAGAGGGCGATTTCTATCTGACCGAAGAAGCTATGGCAGATTATAAGTTCGATAAGATGATCAAGTCGGATGACCGTGCAACGACCATGGAACTGATGGCCGATCTGGGCGGGTATGCCATAGGCTCGGGAATGCTGTCCGATAAGGATGCGATCCTTCGCGGACTGGTGGCGATCAAGCTCAAGGAGGAAGATCCGCTTATCATCGGATATATTACCAGAAAAGGAAGCGTACTGTCTTCATACGGCAGATCATATATTGAAGAACTTCAAAAATACAAGGAGCTCTAAGTTTCTCGCGATAAGCAAAAGTTATCACAGGCGATAAAATAGAATGATTTTACAAATCATTGCATAACTAATATAGTTGTGATTAAGAAAACCAAGGAGACAAAAATGAACTACATCGCAACAATAAAAATGAACTGTACAAGGTGTTGTCGAATGCTTAACTACCGGACTGAAAAAAGGCTAAGGTGTAAAGCATCTGTTTGTATACCTCAAAATGAAGTATGACAGACAGATATTAAGATAAAGCCGATCGGTCCGGGACTTAGATAAGCCCCGGCTTTTTTATGCCAATTTACAGCTGATACAGCATTGATTCACCTAAAATATACCGCTGGATAACAGATAAGAGGATACCCGAAATGGACAGAACCGAACAGAAGATAATCGAAATAATAGAAAATAACCGCGACAGGATAATCGGATTCGGAAGAGATATCTTTTCTCATGCCGAGCTTGGATACAAAGAGTTCTATACATCAGGCCGCTTTGCGGATGCCCTTAAGGATCACGCCACCCGAATTGAAAAGGAACTGGCGATAACGGGAGTCAAGGGATACATAAACGAAGATAAGAAGGATAACTTTTCCCTGGCACTCCTCGGTGAACTTGATGCTTTAAGGATCCCGGAATACAGGCACGCCAATAAAGAAACCGGCGGAGCACACTGCTGCGGTCATCACGCACAGATGGCGGGACTGTTCGGAGCGCTGCTGGCATTATCGGATGAGAGTGTCAAAGACAAGCTTGACGGACAGGTGGTATTCTTTGCAACTCCTGCCGAGGAGTACGGCGAAGCCGAGTTTAAGAACTCACTTATCGCCGAAGGCAAGATCCGCTACGGCGGCGGGAAATGCGAACTCATACGCATAGGAGCCTTCGATGATATAGATGCTGCTCTGGCCCACCACATATCACCTGCGGGTCTGAGGCTTGGAAGCGGCAGCGGCAACGGATTCGTCGCCAAGGTAATAAAGATCATAGGCCGCGCCTCACATGCAGCAGCAGCCCCCGAAAAAGGTATCAATGCACTTGAAGCAGCAACACTGGGACTGCAGGCACTCGGATTTTACAATAAGACATTCAGGGATGAGGACAGCGTGAGAGTACATCCGATCCTTACAAGAGGCGGAGACCTGGTAAACGTGATCCCGTCGGAAGCAGTGATCGAAACACTGGTACGGGGCAAAACGATAGAAGCCTTCTCTGATGCAGCATACAAAACAGACCGTTCCTTCAAGGGCGGAGCATATGCTTTGGGAGCCGGCTACAGGATAGAGACTGCGCCCGGATACCTGCCGACACTTCCGCAGAAATTCCCGGAGGAACTCGTAGAGGTAATAGAGGAGATCGCAAACGAAAAACCCGTGTTAGTAGATCCCGCCTCACACATCGGAGGTTCGACGGACATAGGCGATGTACAGCATCTGCTTCCGGTATACACATTTAACACCGGAGGAGCTGCGGGAGATCTGCACCAGACAGACTTTGAGATTGTCGATGAGGATAAGGCATACATTGAAACGGCCAAGATATTTGCTATAAGCGCATACCGCCTCTTAAAGGATGATGCAGAGTATGCGAAGCGGTTAAAAAAAGAACACAGACCGGTATTTAAGAATAAGGAAGAATATACAGCTTTTCTGGAACAGTTCAGAGGAACCGAGGAAAGACAGCCGGGTGAAGCAATATGAACAGGCGAAGAAAAGTGATGACAGGAGAATGAAAGGATCGCTTCGGATCAAAGAAAAAGGATGACGGGAAAATGAAAACAGAATTGGAAGGAAATGTGACAAGAGAAAAGATGGTGGAGCAGATCCGCCTGGCAGCCAGACAGTTTGCAATGCTGTACTTTCACTTTACCAAGACACTCGTTGATAAGTACGGACTTGAACAGGCAAAAGACCTGGTCAGACAGACCATATTTGAACAGGCAGTCGACCGTTCGGACAGACTGAGGGAAAAGCGGATCGCCAAAGGAGCCGGAACAGATACGGTTGAGGATTTTATGGAAGATATAGATCTGCCGTTTTGCGGATGGATTCCGGAATGGGAAGAGGATCACTGTCCTTATGCAGTAGTATGGAGAGATTACATCAAAAAGAATCCGTGGTTTCGGGAATTTGCACTGTTCTACTGTGATGTGATCGACACGACCACGATCGAGAACTTCACAAAGCATTTATCTCACAGGATCACGCAGAATGTGATAACCGAAGGAACGAGCTGTAAACGCGAATATTTTGAATCAGAAAAAGTAAAAAGGGGTGAATATACATATGGCAGGAAAGATTGAAACAGCTGGAAAAAAGAAAAAATTCACGATCATCAATCTGCTGCAGTGGCTGACTTTGGCAGCGATCCTTATCTTCATGCAGGTTGAGGTAAAAAGCGGAAATATCAGCAAAGTATTTCTGGCAGCACCGTCAGATATAGTTTCAAAGGGCTGGAAGATGACGGCGGACGGAACACTGCTTCCGCACCTTATTGCAACGGTCAAGGAGGTACTCGCCGGATTCGGACTGTCGGCGGTTGTCGGAATAGGGCTTGGATTTTTATGGGTTCTGTTTCCGAAACTTGAGGAATACATGAACGTGTTCTGTGCAGCGATCATGGCCGTCCCGAAGACCGCTATCCTGCCGCTCCTTATCCTCTGGTTCGGAATAGGGTTCAAATCCAAGGTGGTTCTGATCTTTTTGTTCGGAGTATTTACGATCCTTTATAACACTCTGACCGGAGCCAAACAGACCAGAGTCGAATACCTTAAGGTTGCACGGGTATTTGAAGCAAGCCGGGTACAGACAGTATTCAGGGTAATGGTGCCATCGGCACTGCCCTCGATCTTTAACGGACTGAAGCTGTCTGCCGCCACGGCACTTACTGGAGTCATTTTCTCGGAGATGCAGTCGGCAAGAGAAGGACTTGGATATCTGCTTACAGAGGCACAGAACAACCTGAATACACCGAGAGTATTTTTCATCATCATTCTGGTAACCATCATCTCGGTACTGTTCGTAAAGATCATTTCAACACTGGAGTATTCCGTCTGTCACAAATGGACAAGAGTATAGACAGACGAGAGTATAGATAATCGAAAGGAAGGAAAATATTATGAAAAAAGGAATCATCAAAAAAAGAGTATTGGCAGTAATACTTACAGCAGCACTTGGAGTATTAAGCACAGCCTGTGGCTCACAGGGAAGCACGGCTAAGGCAGCGGAACCCGCAGCAGGTGCACTGACAGAAAACACACAGACGGATGGCGGAAACGATGTCATAACGATCCGCTCAAGCTGGCAGAAGGGAATGGCAGGAGCTGTCTGCACCTTCGGTATCGAAAAGGGACTGTTTAGGGAAGAGGGCATCGAATTTGAAGATGTTCCCAATACCAGTAATGATAATACACTCGCTCTGATCTCACGTAACGAGATCGATATAGCAGACGGCGATCCCAGCACACTGATCCCCGGAATTTATAACGGAGTACCCGGAACACTGGTCGGAAACATGTGGCGTTACTCAGGATGCTTCTGGCTCATCGCCAACAATGACATCCAGAGCATAGCGGACCTTAAGGGTAAAAAGGTCGGAACTGCAACGGCAGCAGGCGGAATGAAGCTTTCAGTATTAAAAATGCTTGAGTCGGAAGGACTGACAGAGGATGATGTTGTCCTCATCGCAAACGGTGTGTTCCAGGATGCATACGCAGGATTTACCACCGGAGAAGTAGATGCAACCATAATCCATAACCCTTACGCAACACTTTCAGAGACCGAAGGTACAGGACATCCTCTCGGCAGAGCATGGGATTACATCCCCGACTATTACACAGGAACTCTTATTGCTTCAAACGAGTTTATAAAGAATCATCCCGATGAGTGCCAGAGAGTTGTGACAGCATATTACAAGGTTCATGAGAGAGTAAAGAACGAGTACTTCGATGAGTTCATCAAGTGGGCTTCAGAGTACATGAACACAGATGAGACAGTAATGAGGAATGCGGTAGAATCCGAGATCGATGTATGGCTTGATTATCCTGTTATCCCTACGGACCGTGTGGCCAATACCATCAAGATCTTAAACGAATACGGATGGCTTGAAGAGGAGATAACGGATTTCAGCACCATAATAGACAACAGCTTTGCCGAAAAGGCAGCAGCCGATCTTGGAATGAGCGATCCTTACTCAAAATAATAAGAGGAAACACATTATGCCTACGATCAGAATACAGAATGTCAGTAAATCATATATAAATAACGAGGGAGAACCTACAAATGCCCTGTCAGACATCAATCTGACGATAGAAGATGGCGAGTTTGACTGCATAGTAGGGCCCTCCGGCTGCGGAAAGAGCACTTTGCTTGAGATCGTAGCCGGGCTGCTCCCCCGGACATCCGGTGATGTATATCTGGATGATACTCTCGTTAACGGGACCACTAAAGACATCGGTGTGGTTTTTCAGGATGCATCTTTGTATCCATGGAGAACGATAAAGAGAAATATCGGTCTTGGAATGGACCTGGCCAAAATACCGAGAAAAGAGCAGGAAGAAAAGATCAGCCGTTACATCAAACTGATGAACCTTGAAGGCTTTGAGAATAAATTTCCCGCCCAGCTCTCAGGAGGAATGCGTCAGAGAGCCGGAATAGCGAGGACGCTCGTAATGAATCCCAAGGTAGTACTGATGGATGAACCCTTCAGTGCTGTGGATCATCTGACCAGGTGCTCACTGCAGGATGAACTCATTCGTATTCACAGCGAGGAGAAAAAGACGCTTCTGTTCGTAACGCATGATATAAACGAAGCCGTATACCTGGCAGACCGCATCATACTGCTGACGCCGCGCCCGGGAACGATACAGAAGGAATACATGGTAAAGCGCGACTACGATATGAAGCGCGGAGATTCATACCTTATAGAACTAGCCGGCCAGATCATGGCGGACATAACCAGAGGAAAAGATTTCGTCGAGAATATGGAATATATGATCTGACGATCGAAAGGAGTAATCTATGGGAACAAACAACGGCATGGATTATGTGCCCAAAGAAGAAGTTATCAGTAAATGGCAGTATGCTTCCAATCTAAGTGACGAGGAGCTCCTTAAGATGGATGAGGTCGAGTTCAGGGCACGTGTAAGGGAGCGCAGTCATCATACACTGGAGATCCAGGTTTATTATGCGGCTTACCGGAACAACACGATTTCCCCTACACAGGCAGACCTGACAAAGAGGCTCCTTAAACTGTGGGTACAGCGCGGACTTCCGACAGATGCACCGGAATACAGGTACGCAAGCTTTCTTATAGAATGTGCCGACAAGCTGTCTAAGGGAGAGAGCGTGGATCTTACACCGTATAAGACAACTCCGGTCACGAAGGAGATGGAGGATAATTTCTTTACGATAGTCAAGGAGCGCCGCTCTGTCCGTGAGTTTACAGACGAGGATGTCCCGGACGAGATCCTTTATAAGGTACTTGAAGCCGGATTGTGGGCAGCGCACGGATGTAACGTTCAGTCTATAAGATATGCGATCATCCGTGAAAAGACCACACCCGGACTGTTTAAGGGAAGTGATGTTCCCGGAGGTCCGATCCACCTGCTCATACTTCAGGATATGCGCTGCTACCGTGCCAATGATTTCACCCCGGTACGTAATCAGCTGCTCGATGCAGGTGCCGCAGGCCAGAACATTGTGCTGGCTGCTCATGCGGCCGGTCTGGAAGGTGTATGGCTCACTTTCCCCAACCAGGAATTCTCCGACCGTCTGAAGAACAAACTGAATCTGCCGGACTATATCCGTCCGGTTACATATGTAGATGTCGGCTACGGTGATCAGACTCCTCATCCGCCGCTTCGCTGGGCAGTAGAGGATACGATCCTGGCAAGTATCTGACGAAAGGAAAGCATTCGTATGAATATAGCTATTATCGGCGGAAGCCGTGGGATAGGCAGGGCAGCAGCCCTTGAACTTTCAAGGACAGGAGAACATCTGCTCATCACAGGGCGTAATGAACAGACACTGCTTAAAACAAAACAGGAACTGCCTGATGATACACTGGCCCTTAATCTTGATACTACAAAGGAAGAGGACACGGACAGACTGATCAAAGTGTTTGAAAATGAATTTCAGATAGACGGACTGGTCCTCAATGCTGCGGCTTTTCCGGATCCGAAAACACAGTGCTCGGTAATAAAGCCTTCTGTTGATGAACTGACGAATATCATTGATTCAAATGTGACAGCTCATTACAGACTGGTTCAGAAGGCGCTTCCGATCATACAGAAGAGTCCGGTAAAAAAGATCGTGATAATAGGTTCGACCAGCGGAGTGAGGAAGGACAAGGGCGGAGTCTACGGGATATCCAAATGGGCACTTCGCTCATATGCATATCAGTTAAGGGATGAGGCCAGAGAACTCGGGATCGGGGTCTCACTCATCAATCCCGGCGGAACCTTTACCGAAAAAAGGATAAAGCAGGGTGAAGATGACAGACATCTGCTGGAAACATCCGATATAGGACTTTTGATCGCAACTGTATTTCGTCTGTCTCCACAGGCGGTCATCGAGGAACTGAACATCAGACCGCTGGCCGGTGATACATATTAAAGATTTTATTAAAGAGGGGAAAAAGGAATGGCTTTTGAAAATCTTAAAACATACGGTGAACTTGGGAGCATCGGATTGTCTACGCCCGGAGGCGGAGAGGTCATAGGTGCCGAACTTCATAAATGGCTGCATCCCGATATCTCAATATCGGTATCGCCGACTGCGCTTGATACACTGACTCCCGAGGGACTGAAGGTGTTTTCGGAGCGTGTGATCAGGAACATGGAATTTTACCGTGATTATGATCCGGTCGATGTGGTCTACCTCTCATGCACTTCGGGAAGCCAGGCAGGAGGCCCGGGATATGACAGATTCCTTTGCGATGCCATTAAAAATGCGGCAAACGCCAAGGCAGGGTATACGACCACAACAGCTGTATTAAAGGCCCTGAGACTCGTAAATGCCAAAAATCTGTCTGTAGTAACACCCTATCCGGATGATGTTAACGAGATGGAAAAGGAATATCTGGAGGCGGAAGGTTTTACGGTACTTAATATTGACGGGATAAAAACCCCGGATCCCAGAAACCCCAATCTCATCACAAAGATCCTGCCCAAAACGATCTATGAGTTTGCACTGGAACATACGGATCCAAAGGCTGATGTACTGTTCCTTAGCTGTACGGGACTTTTGGCGATGGAAATAATCGAACCGCTGGAAAAAGAACTGGGAATCCCGGTCATTAACAGCAATCAGAGTACGATCTGGCTCTTAGGTGAGCATTTCGGCAAACACAGTGCCAAAGCAGAGCATCTGGGAAGCATTTTCAGACTCGGGACCGGCGTGATAGATAAGTAAAACAATATGAATCAATATGATTTTGACAAAGTTACAGACAGAAGAGGAACATCCTGCCTGAAGCATGATTTTCAGATAAAACGAAAAGGCCGTGACGATCTGTTGCCGATGTGGGTGGCAGATATGGAATTTGCCCTGCCCGACGATATCCTTGAGGATGTGATCCAAAGGACGAGGCACGGGATATTCGGATATACCGAGCCGGATAAGGAGTACTTCGATGCCGTGACGGGATGGTTTAAGGAACGTCACGGATTTGATATCGATCCGCAATGGATAGATATAACTCCCGGAGTCGTATTCGGAATAGCAGCTGCGATCCGCGCCTTTACGGATCCCGGTGACGGTATCATAATACAGCAGCCGGTATACTATCCCTTTGAAGAAACAATAAGGGATAATGGCCGGAGGATAGTAAATTCGCAGCTGATATATAAATCCGGATCATACAGCATGGACTTTGAAGATTTTGAAAATAAGGCCAAAGATCCGGGGACAAAGATGTTTATCCTCTGCAATCCGCATAATCCTGTCGGCAGGGTATGGACCAAAGAGGAACTAAGCAAAATTGCAGATATATGCATCCGAAATGATATCATTGTTTTTTCGGATGAGATCCACTGTGATTTCATTTATGAAGGACATAAATATGTCCCCTTTTCCGGATTATCGCAGGAGATCGCAAAACGTACCGTAACCGGGACCAGTGCCAGCAAGACCTTTAATCTGGCGGGACTGCAGGTATCTAATATCATAACCTCCGATCCGGATCTTAAGAGGAGACTTCGTCATTCCATCGATTCAATGGGTTATTCCCAGGCGAACACTCTGGGGCTTGCGGCTACCAAAGCAGCATATGCCGGTGGCGGCAGATGGCATGATGAACTGATATCTTATCTGGAAGATAATATCGGATTCATGAAAAGCTATATATCAGACAACATACCGTCGGTTAAGATGATCGTGCCTGAAGGGACATATCTGGTATGGCTTGATTGCAAAAATGTGACGGATGATCATCATGAACTTGAGCGCCTGGTTACCGACAAAGCCAGGCTGTGGCTCGATCCCGGCATAATATTCGGCAGGGAAACAGCACTTTTTGAGAGAGTAAATATCGCATGCCAAAGATCCGTTCTTAAAGAAGCACTGGATCGTCTTTATAAGGCCTTTGATCAAAGAAAGGGCAGATAATTATGAAATACGGTTTGGACACAAAATGTATACATCTTGAGGAGCCGTTCCTTGAAAACAATCTGTATGGAAGCGTCAGCTTTCCGATCTTTCAGACATCAACGTTTGCACATCCCGGTGTGGGACAAAGCACGGGATATGATTATTCCAGAGCAGACAATCCTACCAGGGAACAGCTCGAGCATATAGTTGACCAGCTCGAGGGAGGATCCGGAACGATCGCTTTTGCAAGCGGCATGAGTGCAGTCAGTGCCCTGATGGAACTGTTTAAACCCGGAGATCATATCATAGCCGAGATCAATCTGTACGGCGGTACAACACGACTTTTCGAACAGATCAGTGAAAAGAACGGGATCAGATTCAGCATGATAGATCTTGGCAGTGAAGATATCGAACCGGCTCTTACCAAAGATACCAAAGCCGTTTTTCTTGAGTGCCCGACCAATCCCACACTCAAGATCATAGATATCAGAAAGATAGCCGAATCCTGTAAACAACATGGCATTCTTCTCATAGTAGATAATACGTTCATGTCACCTTATTTCATGAATCCTCTGGAACTGGGAGCAGATATAGTCATACACAGCGGAACAAAATATCTGGGAGGACATAACGATACACTGGCCGGATTCCTGACAGCCAATACTGCAGAACTGGCTGATAAGTTAAGATATATCAGCAAGGTGACGGGAGCAGTGCTTCCGCCTTTGGAGAGCTGGCTTATCATACGTGGAATACAGACTCTGGGAGTACGTATGGAACGCGCTCAGAGTAATGCCATGGCTATAGCAAAGTGGCTTCTTGATCAGCCGCATGTGACCCGGGTACTTTATCCCGGATTAGAAACGCATCCCGGTCATGATATAATGATCGGACAGAGCCGCGGATTCGGCGCGATCGTTTCATTTGAGACCGACACGGCACAAAACGCCAGAAGCATCCTCGAGAGGGTACGGATCATCAGATTCGCTGAGAGCCTTGGAGGTACCGAGACTCTGGTAACTTATCCCATCACGCAGACACACGGAGAAGTAAAACCCGAAATACTAGAAAGGGTCGGGATCAGTGACAGAATGCTGCGTCTGTCTGTCGGATTGGAGAACGTGGATGATCTGATAAATGATCTGGAGAACGCAATGGTCCCTTGGGGACGGGGTTAGGGGTTCATTTTGAATAAAAAAACGATAAGACATAAAGCTTCTCTACGGAGGAGCTTTTTTATGTCAGAATCAGACGAGATGGAATAATATCAGAATAATGCACGATGGAGAGTAGGATGACGAAAAATAGGATTAAAATGTTAATTGCATTTTCAATGCTTGCTATAGTAGTGATATTGGGATATTCTTTGTCGGCATTGGACAGCAGAAAA
>JAEEGL010610655.1_pt1 | contig 13637 bp, 13 predicted proteins | sample 9134231 | NCBI WGS metagenome assembly JAEEGL01 (sample SAMN16246548, study PRJNA631951) | gut metagenome | biome: gut microbiome; feature: rumen; material: fiber-attached | host: Bos | place: Iran: Karaj | collected 2018-10
ACAAAGCCGAGTATAGCAACACCGACATCATTGTCACAAACATCCGCCACTACGAGGCTCTTGTCCATGCAGGAAAGTCCTTACAGGCCGCCCGTCAGTCGCTCGACCAAGGCCTCCCCACCGACCTCGTCAGCGAGGACCTCCGCGACTGCCTCCGGTCCCTCGGCGACATCCTCGGCGAGTTCACCACCGACGAAACCCTCGAACTGATCTTCTCAAGATTCTGCGTCGGCAAATGATGCCTTATAAGTAACTCTGAACAACTTGGAGTAATTTGAACTAAGTCCCTCTAAATGAGGGACTTTTTGTATTTTAACACTTCAAGTTGCATATTTGTTATTCCCAGTTTTTCCAGTTATTTTTGCACCATATTTCTACCGCGAGTGTAAAACGCAAAGTCTATTTCACGCCAAAATGACATCTTGGGCACTACCTTGGGACACTATGGGACAAAGCCCAAATGACATTGAGGATACAAGCTGGGACACCCTGGGACGTGGTGGGACGCTGTGGGACACTTTAGCAGGCGAAAATTCACTAATAAGTGCAACACTATATGGAGATTCAGAAACGCTGTAAGTACTGTGGTAGATCCTTTATTGCGCATAAGATGACCACTATCTATTGCTCACCTTCGTGCAATAACAAGGACTATAAGAGAGCAATCCGTGAAAAACAGATTGCCGAGTATTACGAATCACATCCTGAGGGCAAGGAACAAATTGCAAAGGATGCGCTTCAAGACAAAGCATTCCTTACACCGAGGGAGGCTGCTAAAGTATTAGGAATTGGCAAGTCTTCTGTATATAGAGAACTTGCCAGCGGCTTGATTAAAGCCGTCCAAATGAAGGGTAAGACTCTTATCCGCAGGAAGGATATTGAGAGGCTATTCGACAACCCTCCTGAGTATCAGTCGCATTCAGAGAAGAAGCAAGAGAAGCGTGAGTACTATACTTTCAGGCAGATTATGGAGAAGTTCAAATGCTCAAAGAAGGCCATTATGACCAGAGTCGAGAAATACAATATCCCCAAAGTCTATCAAGGCAGGAATTGCTTCTTTGACCGTGCTCTGGTTGATGTTCATTTTGCTCAACTTATTGCGGAAATAGACTTGCATGACTATTACACTGTATTACAACTCCGAGAGAAATATAATATGAGCCACCAAGCTGTACTGTCCTTCGTACAGAGGAACAAGATACCTCGCATAACACAAGGCAGAACCGTGTACTACTCCAGAGCGCATGTCGATACTATTAAAGGAGAACGCGAAGCGGTTGACCCTAACTACTACACCTATGCGGAAGTCATGGAGAAATATCACTTTACCAAAGACCAAGTTGCCTATTATATACATAATTATAATATAGACAACCACAAGCAAGGTCGTTTTACGGTTATCAACCGAAAAGAGTTTGACCGCATCATCAAGGAACGGATGGAAACTAACGCACTCGCCCAAGAAGTTGAACGAAGGAAAAAGCAACCGAAAGTCACGGCAGTTCCAGATGGATATGTAACCACGGCACAAATTGCCGAGAAGTATGGAGTTACAGTCAAGCATGTACAGGCAAAGACAAGGGAAGCGAAGACACCCAAGCTGCACATCAAAAACATGAACTATTACAACGAAGCAGCCATTGAAAAGCTGTTCAGCAGAGACCCAGACACGTTTGATGTCCCTGAAGACTATATAACGGCACAGAACATTGCGAAACGCTTCAAAGTGACAGTACACCATGTTCATGGCCGGACTCGTGAAGCCAATGTGCCGAAGATAACTATCAAGAATGTCAACTTCTATGAGTTGAAAGCCGTGGAGGAACTGTTTGCCAAGAATGAAGCAGATGAAGAACTGAAGGACAGAGAAGCTTCGGAATGGATAACAGGAATCGAGGTTGAGGATATGATGGGTATCACGACATGTGCCAGACGAACCTTTGTTTCTCGTCATAAGATTCCTTCCAAGAAAGAACACGGCATTACCTACTATCTGAAGTCGGCCATCGAAAATGCCAATAACGTGTTGGCCACCTATGGCGACTTGTACTTCACAGTAGAACAGATAATCGAGAAGTTCAACATGGATAGAGACAAAGTTTACAGCATGGTACGCTATAACAACATCCGCAAAGTTCAAGTCGGGCGATTTGCATTGTACCTCAAAGAAGATGTCATTAGGACACTTCATGAGAAGTACAATAAGTTAAGTTGACTTATTCTGACTTATTCCATGTGGCAATCAGATTATCTCATAATGACATATATCAGTATCAAGTAATTCAAGACATTTGCAACCAAATTAAAAAGTAAAAGACTATGCAGTTTTGTAAGACAGTAACCCTTCGTACACGTCCCATTAAGAATGGAATGTTGTCGTACTACCTGGATTTCTACCCAGGTTATCGTGACGTTGTTACGATGAAAACCATTAGACACGAGTCTTTGGGAATCTACATCTATGCTGATCCCCAAAACAAGCGTGAAAAGGATTTCAATGAGAGAATGACTGAAAAGGCCGAAGCTATCCGCTGCCGTAGATTTGAAAGTGTTGTCAACGAAAGGTATGACTTCTTTGACAAATCCAAGATGCAGGGTGATTTCCTAGACTATTTCAACAGAGTATTAAAGAATAAAGACCCTAAGTGGAAGTTCGTCTACGAACATTTCAAATATTTTGTCGGTGGCAAATGCAGATGTGAGGAAGTGGATTTTGACCTGTGCAATAACTTCAGAGCCTATCTGCTTACTGCCAAGAACCTGCGAAATGGCAAGCCCATGTTCATCAATTCTGTGGCAGGTTATTGGTCAACATTCCGTGGATTTATCAATATCGCATACAGAGACAAGATGATTCGCACCAACCCGAATGACTTTCTGGAAAAGATTCCTACAATCCCTGTCAATAAAGAAAGCCTCACACTGCAAGAACTACGCAAGCTCTATAAAACCCCTTGCGAGATAGACGTTCTGAAACGAGCCTCCATCTTCGCCTGTCTCACGGGAATGCGTCGTAGCGACATCATCAATCTCAAATGGGAAGATGTCAAAACCTATGCAGATGGAGGAAGATACGTGGAGTTTTATGCCCAAAAGACAAAAGCCCGGAATATCATCCCTATCAGCGAAGAAGCTTACAAACTGATTTCTAAGGATAGGAAATGTATCAATGGAAAAGTGTTTGAGGGATTTGAGATTATCATGGCGCAACACCCTTTGAAAAGCTGGCTCAGAAAAGCAGGAATTAAGAAACGTATTACATTTCACTCGTTCCGTCACACATTCGCCTCACTCCAAGTAGAACTTGGAACAGATCTCTATACGGTCATGCAGCTATTGGCTCACAAGAGCGTAACAACCACACAGATTTACGCTTGCCATGCCGACCCGAAACGACGTGAAACGGCAACCAGAATTTCATCCCAGGTGCTAGGAAAAGCTAAGAAGGCGAAATAACCGCTCTATATATTGAGCATTACAAACAATTGTTTTGTATAAATTATCACTAGAGGCAAACAAAAGTAAAGATTTTATTAAAAATGCGTAATATATTGTGAAATAATAAGGTTATCTTTTACAAATTCAGAATTTCTCCTTAACTTTGTACCCAGAAAACTCAATCAAAACGGAGTAAATATGAGTAACAAAATTAAGGAGAATATTTTAATATTTTGGGGAAGTCTTGCAATCTGCATTTACATTGCAGACTCATTTGGATGGATAGACATAAACCAAATGCTCCAGCAGTTGAGAAATTACGAATACACATATGAAGAGACCACAAAAATGGTCTTCCCTGTGCTGTTTACGTCTTTGGCCCTCATTGAAATTGCCAAGATAATCATCCTTAGCTTCCAAATGGGGCAAACATCAATTCCACCATTACCCAGCAAAGGCAGCCGTGAAATCAAGTTGCTTCCATCTATTCCTCTTGCTAACGTTTCGTTTGTCGGGACACACCCAGATAATGACATCACCAACTGTAATACAGCAGTACCTAATGACAGACTTCAACAAATACGAGACAAACACCTGCATGAGCAGAGCATCTTGCAACAACAGATCATGAAAGCCATTCATGATTATCTCTTCGGGATTCTCCCGCCATTTATGAAGGACGAGGATATTGAAACCCTTTACAAGAATATTGAGCTATGGCAGTATTCACAAGAAGCTCCCCTATTGCCAACCATGACCAACGGAAAACTATCCACGTTGGATTTGAGACATCTTTCCTGGAACATTGGGGAACGTCTGAAATGGTCAGGAGAAACACGGGCGTTTTTCATTAAGCAATCTTTCCCACATGAGTTTAGAGACTCCGACATATCCTCCATACGCAGGAACCTCCGGCAACAAGGCGATAGTGTCTTAAAGATTGACATTCCAGACAAGCACGATTATAGATTCCATCCATCTGGAACATAATCATGCTTATTCGCACTTATTCCAAACTTAATTCAGAATGACGAGATACAGCATTGAATCAGTCCGTTCCTTTGCCCTCAAATTACAAATAGTTTGAGAATATGCAAGAAACAATGACATTCAACGATCTGCCCAAGGTCGTTTCCCAAGTTCTCGCCAAAGTGGAGAGAATGGAAAGAGTCCTCGACTTCATCAAGGATGAAGTTTGCAAAAAGAGATCATCATCTGCAGAACACACGCCTATGACCATTGACGAAGCGTGTGAGTTTCTGAAGATGAAGAAATCCACCATGTATTATCATATCGAGCGAGACAACATCCCTGCCACCAAACGTGGCAAAAACTACATTCTGTTTAAAGATGAACTTGTCAGCTGGCTTGAATCAGGACGTAAGTCCTCTGTGCCATTAACACCAGAAGAAATGAACGCACAGAAGTTGTCATCCATCAAGCGGAAGCCGCGCAGATTCGGAAACTGAAGCACCAATGGTATTTATACGCTCCTCTATCTCTTGACTGACCAATGCCATGTGACAGTCATCGGGAAGCTCTGTGATGTATTTACGGGAGAAGGCAAGTCTGTTCAGACACACCTTCTCCTTTTCCGTGCATATACCACGGAGCCTCTAATCCAATGACACTCCCATGGCACCGTAACAGACGTTACTTTGTCAGTCAGGAATCGTCACGACAGTACCATTGACAGCTTCATTTCCCTACAAATCATTCTCCAGAAAAATCATTAGTATGAGATAAACCATTTTTTCTTGTAGCGATGTAGCGAACCGTCTTAGAAATACGCATTCTTATTGAGAAACAACATGTTATGTTACGCTACAATATGTATATCTCGCTGATTCTCGCTACAGAAATGGATAAAAAACAGGAACCGCAACCCAGCGATCCCTGCTCCTGTTTAACTTAAATTGTAATCGTATGAAAAATGAAAAAATCAGTTTATAAATCTTGTATATATCGTATTACTCATATTTCACATATTATTCATATTACCGATATTATCCCATTCAAGGCATTTTCTTGAACTCATTGCATTTGGGACAGACCCAATATTGCAGTTTTGTTTTCTTACTGTACACCTGGCAAAGAGGCAAACCGCACTGCGGACAGAGCTTCACTATGGGCTTCTTTCTGCTTTCGCCATAGAAAACGGTCTTACCAGTTGTCGGATGCACGCAAGACTTCTCCTCACAGACCCAGAAGTGCTTCTTAGTCTTGGGAGAATACTTTCGTGCCAACGTCTTGCGACGACATACAGGACATTCCTCACGAGGAACTTCCTGTTCTGTCATTCCCCCACAGGCGGCATCTGACACCATCGGAGCCGATTCTTCAGCAAAGGCAATGTTCTCCATCACCATCTTCTTGGTTTCTTCGATAAATTCATCCAAATCCATTTTTCCCTCTGCTATGGCAGAAAGGTTGTACTCCATGACAGCCGTCAAGTCAGGCTTTGTCAAAGATTCATGGATGCTCTCTATCATGGAAATACCAAATGCTGTAGGAACAAGTTCTTTTCCTTTCTTGTGAATACAGGGAAGAATATCAGACTTACCAGACTTGGTGGCAAGTAAATCGGCAATGATACTGTCACGAGTGGCTGGCGTACCTATGCCCTTGCATTCCTTCAGCTTCTCCCTGTTCGGGTTGTCTGGACTGACGAAACGCCATATATTGGTCATAGCGGCAAGCAACGAGCCCTCGGTGAAACGTTTTGGCGGTGTTGTTTTCTTCGTCTCTATAATATAAATAGGTATAGGAAATTCATCGCCCACAGACAACATCGGCACCTCCCTAATGTCATCGTCCTTATCCTCCGACTTGGAAATACTGCGCCAGCCAGGGCTGACAATCGTCTTTCCACTACCGGCAAAGACATAGCCGTTGGCCGTCAGCTCATACTTCACCACGTCATATTTACATAGCGGGTAGAACTGCATCATGTATCTAACGGCTATCATGTCATAGACCTTGCGTTCCCATTCTTCAAGCCCTTTGGGAATAACACCCGTCGGAATGATGGCATGGTGTGCGCTCACCTTGCCATCATTGAAGCAACGGCTATGGATGCTTGTATCTGCTTTAGACGCTGCTTCAAGTCCATATTCCGCGAGGGCTTTCAGTATGCGCCGAGCGTCATCATGCTGACTGGTTGGAATATAGTTGCAGTCTGAACGGGGGTAGCTCACGAACTTCTTCTCATACAGAGATTGCACCTTGGCAAGTACATCCGACGGTGACATTCCATAGCGTTTGTTGGCTTCCACCTGAAGGGTGTCAAGGGAATAAGGTAACGGAGCACTCTCTGTCTGGCTCTTACGTTCACTAAAGGTGATACGAGCGACTTTGTTCTTGACTTCATGTTGAATCTTCTCTACGTAGTTTCGCTGGATAATACGCCCCTCACTATCAAGAGGAGCATCATCAGTCGGCTTCAAGGTTGCCGAGAACGGGATGCCGTTCTTGGAATACTTTCCTGCCAACTCAAAGAACTCCACGGAATGGAAATCTTGAATCTCCTTCTCTCTATCAACAACAAGGGCAAGAGTCGGTATCTTAACCCTGCCAACTCTCCACACCCCACTAACTCCATGTTTCCTGGCACTAACGGTGTAAGCTCTCGATAAGTTGATGCCCACCAACCAGTCGGCACGCTCTCTTGCTAGTCCTGCATTGTAGAGCGGTCTATATTTCTCATTAGGCTCGATGTGGTCGAAAGCACGTTTCATACTCTCTGCATCCTTAGCATTGATGAGAATACGACGAACTTCACCTTGATACCCCACATACTCCAGAATCTCGTCGATAAGCAGCTGACCTTCTCGGTCTGGGTCACCGCCGTTGACTACGACATCCGCTTTCTTTAATATGTTGCGGATGTACTCAAATTGATCTTTTGTAGAAGGTGACGGGTGCTTCTTCCAAACATCGGGAATGATGGGATAAGTTTTGAAATCAACATACTCCTTTCCGTATGCCTCTGGTAAGGCTGTCATCATTATGTGTCCGTAGGCCCAGGTCACGACCACATCACCTTTCTGGAAACAGTGCTTGTTCTTGTAAGAAGCATAGTCACTCCACAGGTGATAGGCTATCGCCGAAGCGATGTCCGGCTTCTCTGCAATATAAACTATCATGGTTTCTTTTTCTTATAATGATTGACAATGAATGAAATCATATCAAGCAATAACCAAAGCAACGCAAGGATGGCCACAAAGAAAAACGTAACAATGACCACCCATAGCTTGTACAAAGCATCTGGTGAAAGCACTTGCCCTGACAGGAGATTTGCGGCTCCCACTCCAGTAATGATTGCTCCAACAATCAAAAGCGAGATATTGAAGAGATAAAAGCCCTTTTTACTGAGACGTAACTTAGTCATATTTGTATCGGTTAAAGATTTCGCATGGTGACACCCACTCCTGGCAACTTGGAACGAACCATCGTGGGATATTCTAGCTCTACATTGAACATGTGGAGAATCCTGTAGATATTGCTTTTCCCATGATAACCTGTCCGAGACATTATCTCCTTGATACTGTAACCGGCATTATACATATTGATGACCATTCTGTATTTCTTCAGCTTCTTCTCATGGTATTTGTCGGACAGTAGCTCTGCCTGGAAGTCATCAAAAGCAGCTTGTCCTTTTGCTACTGTCATTTTAGCAATGGCATCAAGCGTGTTTTTGGTGCCAAGTTTCGGGAAAAGCTCATCAGATGAATCCAACGAGTCACACAGGGAAATGATTCGAATGTTCTTGCTGGAACATAGCTTCAGAAAGAACATCAAATCATTGAAACTACAAAAAGCATTGTCGAAGGACATCAGGACAGCTGTGTCGTTATTGTTTAGTGTGCCAACGAAGGACTTCCATTTCTGGCGGTCATCATCATCCTTTTCATCATAGTAAATGGACGAACAAGGAAGTTGTTTCATGGACAAAACAATTTCTTCAAAATGCTCAATATAATAAGCGGTATTTATATAACCTATACACTCCATATTGTCGGAACAGTTATCAAAAATCAGTGCAAAGGTAATACAATTATTTTAAGATAACCTATTGTTTAACGTATTTAACGCACATTTCAGCAATTTGAGATGCGATTTGGTTCTATTTGGTTCTACTCCTCAGAAAAATGATACCAATAATTAAAATAATGAGCAAACAAAACAAGATTTTGAGGAAAATATTGTAATTTTGCACCCCAAAAGAACTATCAAGTAATTATTTCAATGAGAAAAGTACAAGTTTTAGGGATGCAAGTGGCAATATGCTTCACAACACATCAGACTGCGGCGAAAAAATTTTATCGCCATACACTATTCCCTTTATTAACCGCATGTATGGTATTTCCTTTGTGTCTGTCATGTTCCAATGACGATTCACTAAACTTCAGGTCTGCAGAGGATGCGTTACGAGCCTATCAAACCTACCTTGGTGGCGTGAAGGCTATGAAGACATCCAACACGTCGACCTTCTGCAAGGAGGCAAACAAATGGAGAGAGACATCTGATACCGTATATCATTATCTTATGAAGGATTCCGTCTTTCTGAAAGATGTCAATTGTGCAGAAAGATTCACGGCGATCCATGACTCCATTCGTTTTGAGTTTCTTCGGTTGACAGAAACCTGGCGGTATTCTTATGAGGACGTACTGAAGATTAAAGAACAAACATCGGCCTTCCATGAAGACAAAGATCTTCAGGAAGCGGTCAATGAGGCACAGCCTTTTTTCCTGGCTTTAGACAGCATCCCTTTAATAGAAAGCGACAAAGCAAGCATTCTCTCCAATTATAGAAGGCTGCTTAAAGAGACGAAAGTGGCAGGAATCAACACCAGGGATGATATGCTTGACTTCATTGGCAAAGAAGACATCATCTTTCGTTCGTTCCTTGCTCACCTCTATGATATGGACAATGAACCTCTGGCTGACATCACACAAGAGACAGAAAGTATTTGTCGCAATATATTCTTTGCCGCAAAGGACGGGAAGATAAAAGCCCGCGATGCAATGGTTTATATGTCCATGAGGACGGTACGAAGATTATTACAGAACTCTACAGCCTGTATTACGGACATAAACCATCAACAAATGAAAAGCAAAGCTCAGGGAAATGCTTATCTGTGGATGATTATTCAGCCCTTCATCAGCATTGACCAGTTTTCTATTGCCACCCTCACACCCCAAGAACGCAGCCAGTTCAATTACGTCATCTCGCAGTTGCCAAAGTCAACAAAATTTGCCAGGACATTCGACATTGACCAAAGAGCCTTGAACTACCTGCTACCACAGCAATTGTTGAAAATGTATGTACTCACTTTATAATTTATACTACTATGATTAAAGAAGAAGTAACCAAATTCATGGCATTGGCACCGCTAATGCTTCCTAAGCTAATCGGGAGCAATGGCCCCGATGAAACTGACATCACTGAAGATTCCGCTATCTTGTTCTTCTCTCTGGAAGAAAGTTTACCAATCGGTCTGGTCATGGATGACCTTGATGACGGAATGGAACTATCATTGCTCTTCCACGGAACAGCTAAAGACAATCCCAAGCTACATCATTGTTGTTTCTTTGCCAACCCTGCCGGTTCAAAGGTGATGTGCAAGATTAACTTGGTTTCCGATGACCACGAGTTCATCGATGGCCTGAACGTGTCAGTGTACGACTCACTTGACACAATGGAAAGTGATCTTGAATCAGACTTGAAAGCTCATGCACGAAGTTTCGACTTCATACAGGCAATGGAGGTCTCTGAACTATTGGCTTTGTTCTGTACCTTGTAATGAGAGCCGAACTATTATATAAGATAGCCGACATCATTAACTCCAACAGCACGAAATACCGTGCCGTAATACCAAGGGTTAGGAGGCAGTATATGACCCAGCAAGGCGACAAGCTTGTTAAGTCAACATGCCTCGTTCTCAACATCATGGTAACATACCGTCCAAAGAACCATGTCAACCGCAGCGTGTGGAACATCTACGAAAATGATATCGACAGAATCATCAAGAAGATTGCACGGAGGGACATGGAGTTTGCACAGCGGATTGACAAGTGTGAACCGACCCTGTTTGACATCGAGGTAATTGTGCGTAGGGCTTCTTTCCAAGCCCTGAAGCTGAAACTTGTCAGAACGTCATACGACATCTACCTGGAGAACGGTTAGACGATATTATCAATATTACCCATATTACCATCAGACAATGACAGCAAAAATAATATTCTTCATATTTCCTGTATTACTGGTATTACTTCCTGTACTATTATACAAGAGGTACAGTCCTTTCATGGTCAAAATATGGGTGCGTATGATATACGATCCCAGTACAAGGAAAATGGCGGCAAACATCCTTGCGATGATACTTATCTTTTTTCATCCTGCATACTATGCCGTATTTCCACAAGACAGAGGAATCATGCTGTCGCTTCCCATCGTCTTTTTCTTGTTTTTCACGAAACTCAGTGTGAAAGCACTGATGACTATACGTAGGAATCGTTACCTACGATGGAGTATGACGCTGGCATGTCTCATCATGCCTTTTATTCCACATCTGCTTCCGATGGCTATATCAATGGCTTTTGCCTTGGAGTTCTCATACTTCTACCCTGCCGACGGAATGGAGAAATATTATGAAGAACATGCCGGAGAAGAGGATGTGGACAAGAAGTTTATTGAGACCTATTTCAAATGATATAATTCATATCGACATTCATGCGTAAAACTCAAACACCATTAATCCTATGAAGGAGCAATCAAATAGAACCAAGACGTCTCTTATACTTGACAGTGAACTTGTTTCTTTCCTGAAGTCTCAGGACAATCACAAGTTCTCACGTTACGACGCATTCATTTGGCTCATAGACCATATACATGATTCTGACAATGATGATGTCGAAGCTTCTTCGGCATATCCAGAACTTTTAGTCAGATATACCGCGTTAGCTAAGACCTGGCGATGGAGCAGGCCAACAGTTCAGAAATTCATTGAGGGACTTGAAGCCATGTCTGTCATCGTCAAGAAAAAACACGTCAATGCTTTCGCGCTTTCTCTTCCTGACGAAAGCACGATGGCTGACAGCCATACAGACTCTTCCACCACCCACCCCACTACAGAACCGATGCTTGCATCGCATCATTCGCAATCCTCTTCGACGAGCTTGCTCACACAAACAAGAGGAAAACGAAAATCGAATAGAGGGAAGGAATGAGTTGAAAACTCTAAGCCTAATTAGAGTTAACTTCCGTTAACACATTAGGCTGCCTCTCCAAAGGAGTTCCTACGGGGAGCAAGCTCAGGCAGATTATTATAGAACACCAGCAATATGGCAGATAGAAAACAAGTCATGGACATGCGCTCGAATACAGATGGTATCAGTAATTCCGAGAGCAATGAACAGCAGCGCAAATGGTCGGAAAATCTTTGGGACAAAAAAGCCAAGGACAGCCTGGCCAACTATGACCCTTCACGGGCGCACCTTAACTTTGAAGTGACAAAGGGTGGAAAGGTCCAGCCTATCGACACTTCCAAATCCATCCAGCAAAAGATGGATGAGAAATTATTGGCGCGTGGCATCAAGAACCCTAATGCCAGAAAGGATGTCAGACGTAAACAGCGCATCCTGGCACAGATGATATTTGGAGGGAGCAGAGACCGTATGCTGGAGATAGCTTTCGGGAACCAGAAGGTCGACTTCACGAAAGGAGCTGACAATTCTCACCTAACACGGAGCAAGGACATTGAGAAATGGGCTGTTGAGGTCTATAACTTTGCTGCAAGACGTTTCGGTGAAGATAACATTGTCAGTTTCTATGTTCATTTGGATGAGACAAACCCACACTGCCACTGTACAGTTATCCCTGTAGATGAAGAAAGAAACAGAATCTCTTGGACAAGTGTGTTTGGCAAGAACCCAGCAGAAGAAAGCGCATCACTAAGAGAGCGACACAATGCCCTTTATGAAGAAGTAAACAAACATTGGGGGTTGGAACGTGGCAGCAATATGGCTGAGACGGGTGCAAAACACCGTTCGACTGAAGAATACAAACGGGATTTGGTGAAACAGGTTCAGTCGTTGGAGAACACCAGAGAGGGACTTGAAAGACAAATACATCGTATGGAAATCAAACTGAAAAGTATCTCTACGATGATTGTCAATTTACAGGCCAGGAAAGAAAAAGTCAATGAGGAGATAGAACTCATCGCCCGTCAATTCGGACAAGAAGGCCAAGACAACGAACAACTGGCAAAGAGGCTGGAAGAACTGAGAAAAGAACTGAATGGTATCGATCAGAAATTAGCCGACAGACAACGCACACTCGAAGAGACAAACAGCGATATTGCTTTGGCAAAACAGAAACTGATTGCCATACAGTCAGAGCATAGGCGTGCTGAAGAGAACTATGGGGATGACATAGACAAGGAAGCCGCCTACCTTAAAGCAAACATGAACATCACCTATCATAAGATGCTGATGGAAACGATAGAGCCTTTGAAGCCTACACTCAGTGAAAGGCAAAAGGAAATCCTCCTAGAGTCTGGCTTCGTTGAGTTGACCGAAAACTCACAGGATGTTATCAACTGTGCCCTACTGCTTGCTTTACGCTATGTCCAGGCAGCAACTGATTATGCCGAGTCACATGGTGGCGGAGGCAGTGGAAATCTATCTGGCTGGGGACGTGACAAGGATGATGACGATGAACGGTGGTGGATGAAATGTATTGCCCAATCAGCAGCCATGATGAAGCCGTCTGCCAGAAAAATTAAACGAGGTCGGTAATATCAGTAATACGAGTAATATGAATAATATCAGTAACATTAGTAAAAACAAAACAAGAGAACAATGAAAAAAGTAATGATGATTTCGCTGCTTGCTCTCTCAATGACGGCAAGCGCAAAAGGATGGCCTGTTGACACACTTCACCAGGCACCAATTGACAACCCGTTTTTACAGCGCTTGACACCCACGCTGACAACCGATTATGTTCAACTTGACAGGATTCACCAACACTGGTTCATAGGAATCCAAGGAGGCGCATCGGCATTCATCGGCAAGCCATTGGGTTGTGGGGACTTCTTCGACAGGACAAGTCCTTCGTTCAATGCTTATCTGGGCAAGTGGTTCACCCCCAGCGTTGGTGCAAGGGTGTCATTTCAAGGATTGAAGTACAAGAACAG
>JAEEGL011528163.1_pt1 | contig 13637 bp, 8 predicted proteins | sample 9134231 | NCBI WGS metagenome assembly JAEEGL01 (sample SAMN16246548, study PRJNA631951) | gut metagenome | biome: gut microbiome; feature: rumen; material: fiber-attached | host: Bos | place: Iran: Karaj | collected 2018-10
AAAAAATAAAAAAAACAAAAAAACGTGGGTTTATATGCACAAAAAAAGCGAAAATGCAAAATGTTAAAAAAATTTTTTGTAGGATTATAGAAATTCAGTATTGATGGACAATTTGACTTGACGGCTTTTTATCCTAAAATCCTCCGTTTTCTAACTTTATGAGTTGGGTCATGCAGATTACAAAAGCTCAAAAACGGCGCGTCGCCTACTTTTTTCTTTTCGGTATCGGAGTCATGCTTCTGCTTATAGCCGTTCTCATCGGCAACAGGCTCCTGAAGCGTGAAGACTGCTATTTCACAAGCTTTGAGAACATCTCGGTCGCCGGACTTTCCGAAGGTTCATCCGTCAAATTCCAGGGAATGAACATCGGCACGGTCTCCGAGATCACCGTCGATCAGGACAACACCGCTGTAGTCCACGTCGGCTTCTGTCTCAAACCTGGCGTCCCGATCAAGGGCGGAACCAAGGCGCAGCTCGGCACGATCGGCATCACGGGCCTGAAATATCTCGAGCTCAAGGGCGGAGGCCAGGGAGAGAACATCCCGGTCGGCGGAGAGATCCCTGCCGAAAAGAGCGGCTGGGACGAGATCACCGGCAAGGCGACCGTCATCGCTGAAAAGCTCGAATCGATCCTCAACCAGCTGAACGAAGACCTCAAGGGCGTCAACAAGGACGATGTGGAGAAAATCGTCAAGAACGTCAGCGGGATCACCGCTTCACTGAACTCGGTCCTCAGCTCGAATAAAAACGAGATCTCGATGATAATCAGGGATATCCACGACATCACGACCAACGTGAAGGCGATAACCGACAAGGAGGGTTCGCTCTCCAAGACGCTCGCGACCATCGAGGAGATAGTCACGAAATTCAATGAAGACTACAGAAACGCGCAGGTCGACGAGAAACTTGCGAAGGTTTTCGACCTGGTCGAATCGACCAAAAAGACCGTCGACACGATCGAGCTCCTTTTCGAGAGAAACGGCGAAAAGATCGACAAATCGCTCGACGAGCTCTCCGACGGCATGAGCAACTTCAGCGAATTTACCCGTATCATCATGGAGAATCCGTCGGCTCTGTTCGGCAATTCCGAAGCTAAGGGAGATGAGAAATGAAGAAGATAACGGCTGTAATCCTGATAACTCTGGCATCACTTTTTATTGTCTCATGTTCGCTCTTTTCGAAGGCGCCGGTAAAACACTACTATCAGATATACTACAGCCCGAAGGAGGGCACCGCACGGACGATCCCTGCGACAGTCAGGATCAAGTCCTTCGAAGAGGACAAGATCTACCGCCGCCACAACCTCGTCTACCGCAAATCATTCGAGGAGATGTTCTACTACAACACCCACTTCTGGGCTTCAAGGCCGGCGGACATGCTTACCGACATCGTTGCGAACCATATCGCGAAAAAGAATATGTTCTCCGAGGTGATAGTTTCGATGGACAAGCGTCCGAAGTATGTCATAACCGGCAGGCTGCTTGCTCTTGACGAGATCTTAAGCGGCGAGCAGCACTATGCAAGAGTCGGCGTCACCTTTGAACTCAGAGACTACGATTCCAACACCGTTATCGTAGCCCACAGCTTTGAGGAGCGCAAAGAGGTCGCAGGCAAGGAACCGGTCTATGTCGTCCGGGCAATGGGCGAAATAATTGATTCGCAGATCGAGCAGTTCATCGAAAAGATCTACGCTTCGATTCCCGAAGAAGAATAGCCGCTGGCACAGGATTCTGAGATGGATTTCAGGAAGATCGGTCGCTTTTTTTTCGCTTTTTTTATTGCGACAGCCGGTCTCCTTTATGCATCTGAAGCCCCTGCATACATCGACTCGACGCAGGTCGACGATCCGAAGATCCTCGAACAGCTGAACGAAGACCTGACGCTGATGCAGATGGAGACGGGAGCCCTTTTCGTCCCGTCGCTCACCGGTCAGCCGGACGAACCGGAATACTCGATTTTTCAAAAGGGCGTCTTCATCAAAAATGCCGAACCTGGCAGACGTGTCCTGCTCAAGCCCGGTGAATATACGCTTTTTATCGGCTCTGGCCCTGTAAATTTCCAGATGAAGATCGACGTTACGGTCAAAAGGGAGCGTGTCAGCGTCGTAAAACCGGTCTGGTCTGCGCTTTCGGTCCGCACGATCGACCCCAACAACAACGATATCCGCGAAAGCTACTCGATAATGGACGAGGAGACCAAGATCCAGATCGCATCAGGCACCGGTGCGGACACTCTCCGCGGCGAAAAGCACCAGATCTGGATCCTCAAGCCTGCGCTCTACAGAATCGCGAAACGAGGCGAATCACCCAACTCGTTTCAAAACTTCGTAACCGTCCACACAAGACCGGGCGACTTCAGCCAGGTAGTCATCATCTACGAGGAGAACACCCTTGCGGTCGTCGGCGGCGGCGAGGTCTACAGTGAGCATGAAGACAACAGGCACCTCGGCGCGTGGTCATTCAAAGCGTCAATTTCCGGCAACTTTTCGCTCGTCAACACAGGGTATCTGCGCGGCGGGTCGGGCTCGGTCAACAACTTCACGTTCGGAGCCAACCTCTATTTGAGCGCCACCTACGACAAGGACAACTTTCTCTTTGTCAACCGCCTTGAGGTCAACGAGCAGTTCCAGAAGTCAGCAGGCGAAAAGCTCCGTTTTATCAAGGACCTGATGAAATTCGACAGCTCTTTTGTCTACCGTTTCAACAAGTATGTCGGACCATATGTCTCGGTCCGCGTAAGGGCTCCGCTCGCCTACCGCTACTTCACGACATCGACGGAGCAGGATATCACGACAACTGTCGAGGAGTCGGACGGCGAGGTGCGGGAGCTTGAACCGGACACAAATTTTGTCTACGCGAAATCATTTTCGACAACGATCATCCAGGAGGGTATCGGAATAAACGCCGAATACGCCCTCAGAAATATCTTCAAGATCAACGGACGTGTCGGCTGGGGTTTCCGTCAGGATTTCAACCCATTCGCGTACGACATATCGCAACTGGACAGCAAAGGGACGATTGTTCGTATGGACTACTTTACAAGCTCCTACGGTCCTGAGTTTTACCTCTTTCTTTCGTGGTACCCCCTCAGCTTTTTCGAGATCAAGGAGGAGTTCGACGCGCTACTGCCGATCAACAACGTAAAAGCCTTCAGTTTTCTTTCAAAAACCACTGCATCTGTATGGATCTCGCGTTTCGCGGCAATCCAGTACGAATTCGAGGTCGAAAAATCGGCAAGCCTGAAGTCAAACGACATCATAACCGACGAACACAGTCTGACTGTTCAGATCTACTACAACTTTTTGTGAGGTTACATGCATAGTGACAGTAAGCTGAAATTCTTCTTTTTACTGCTTTCGTTCTCGATAATCCTCTGTCTGCCGCCGTTTCTGCTCGGCGGAGTCTACTCGCACACCGGAACGAATCTCATAATAATTGCAGTCTGCGCGGCTGTAACGCTTGTCTACACCTGTTACCTTCTGGTCCTGAAAAAGAGCTTTTCGATTTCGATGGTGGTCTTCCCTCTGCTGCTCATCATCCTCTTTGCGTTGCTCCAGCTGATCCCGCTGCCTGTCGGACTGCTCAGGATCGTCTCTCCGAAGGGCGCCTATTTTCATCTGATAGACGGCTCCGGCGCACACCCGGCGACGATGTCGGTAACAGACACGGTCTATTCGATCTTCAGAGTCCTGTCGCTGATCTTTCTCAGCGTGATCGTCACGAGAAACATCTACGTCGGCCACAAACGCTGGAAGCAGATCACTATCGACGTCGTTATCTTTATCTCCACGATCGTAATCGTTTTTTCGACCGTTCTGGGTCTCATGCACACGACCAGCTGGCTCTACGGAAAGCTGGGTAAAAGCACCTTCCTGCTCAACTCGATAATCGTCAACCCGAACCATGCGGCCGGATTTTTCGGGATCTCGGGAATGCTCGCCCTCACCTCGATCTACTATGCCGAATTCAAACGCAAGAAATATTTCTACGCATCCCTCTTTTTTCTCCACACGGTCGCAGTGATAGCGACACTCTCGCGTGGGGGGATCACGGCATACCTTCTCGCCGTTTTCCTGATGCTTGCCCTCAACACGAAATCACTTAAAACGCTTGACAAAAAGAGGTTTTACATCGCCTTCGTCTCTATCCTGCTTGCCTTTTTCGTCGCATTCCAGGCAAGCGAGCTGATCTTCCGCGAATTCGATTTTCAAAAAGAGGGCTTTTTCGACAAGGTGAAATTCAGCGAAGACGCCGCAGGTTACTTCAAGGACTTCTGGTTCACCGGGTCAGGGCTCGGCAGTTTCTCGAAGGTCTTTTCTTACTACCGCGCCAACCCGGAATCCCTCTTCCTTGAGCTTGAAAACGAACCGCTGCAATTCGTTCTCGAAAACGGGATCATCGCCTCTCTTCTCGTTTTTGCCGCATTTATACTCATCGTCGTCAGAGGAAGGCACGAAAGCAAACGCAGAAAGGGGCTCATCGCCACGCTCTTTTTTATCGTGCTTCACAACACGCTCGACTTTAACCTGCACAACTTCGCGTCGCTTTTCCCTGTGACCATCGTTTTGATCTTACTTGCAAAACCGATCGCTCTTGAGGGCAGGAGACGCATCGCGGTGCTCTCTTCCGTTGTCATACTTTCGGTCGTGACACTGATTTTCACGACCACGACAGGCGGCCAGAGACTGATGGGTTACACGGAAGAGGGGGCTCCTTACGATTACGAAACCCTGCTTTACTACAGGCCTGCAGATGTCCGCGTCCCTCTCGACAAGGCTCTGGAAAAGATAAATTCCAAAGACAGGCTGTCGTTCATCAACGCATCGAAAGAGATCGCATCGGTCCGGGCAAAGGCGCCGAAATACTACTACGGCTACTACCTCTCGGGCTACCATCTCCTGAAGATCGGCGCTGTCGAGCCGTCGCTCTACTTCTTCAGGCAGTCCCTCTCCCTGACGCAGAACTATGCAGACCACTTCGGAGGACAACTTCGCAGCAAGTACACATGGCTTCTCGACAAGATCTACACCAGGCTTGAAGAGAACGGTCACAAGGAACGGATCGTCGATCTGATCGAGATCAATGAATACAACAAAAAACCGGTGGAGCAGTTCATATTCAGGATCTCATCCGACAACGAGGCTGCGATACAGTTTGCATACGGTCACAGAGAACTCTTCTTCGTCTCGATCGTCCGGGATCTGGTAAAGAAGAACAACGTTACCGAGGCTCTCGCGATCATCACTGAATCGCTTGAACGCAAGGATATCGAACCCCTGGACCACGGCAGACTTCTGGTATACCGGGCGAAACTCTACGAAAAGGACAAACTCTACGATGACGCCTACAACTTTTATATCCGCGGAGCCGCGCTCACGCAAAGTTTCCAGGATTACCTCTCGGCGGCATACTGCTCTTTACATCTCGACGAAAAGAGACAGGGCGAAATAGACGAGCTGATGCGCCAGAGGTCCCTTCAGCATTCGGCTAACCTCGCGAGCTATTACCGCTGGCTCTCCAGAAAGGCTTTCAACGCCTACAACCACTCCGAAGGCTTCAAATACCTTGAAAGGGCCGCATCGATTTCCAGAAATCCGGCATGGCATTTGGAGATCGCCAACACCTACGCAGGCAGGAAGATGCACTACTACGCATCTCAGAAATACCTGAAAATAATGAGAGAATTTCCGGATTACAAACCGGCGCTGATAAAGGAACGCTACGAAAGCGAAAAGAAGCTGCTCGAAGAACAGGAGGAGCAGAAACGCAAAGAGATGATCCTTAACGGCAAAGGTTTCTGATTTTTTGAAAAAAACTGCCTAAAAAATTGATATTTAAAAAGTTATGGCTATAAGCCTCATCGTTGAGTCGGGATGTAGCTCAGTCTGGTAGAGTGCTGCGTTCGGGACGCAGAAGTCGCTGGTTCAAGTCCAGTCATCCCGACCACTTCTTTTTGAAATCACTTAACAAACGATGTTTTGAGGCTTTTCACCGCGAAGTACAGCTGTACAGTCGTCTATCACCATTCTCGCCATTTCGGAACGGGTCTCCAGGGCCGAACTTCCGATGTGCGGCAGAAGCGCCGTGTTTTCAAGAGTCATAAGTTTTTCGTTGATTTTCGGCTCGAACTCATAGACATCGAATCCCGCCGCGTAAATTTCTTTTCTTTCGAGAGCGTCAGCCAAAGCCGCTTCGTCGATAAGCTGACCGCGGGCAGTGTTGATGATTATCGCGCTTTTCTTCATCGTTTTGAGTTCTTTTGCTCCGATCATGTGGTGAAGTTCCGGCACATACGGCAGGTGCAGCGAAAGGAAGTCGCACTCTTTCAGCAGTTCGGCAAATTCGCAGTATTTCGCGCCGAGTTCCCTCTCAGCCGCTTCGTTTCTGCGCCTGCTCCAGTAGATTATGTCGAGACCGAACGCTTTTGCCCTTTTCGCCGTGGCGAAACCGATCCTTCCCATTCCGAGGACACCGAATTTCTTGCCGTCAAGCGACACTCCGTTGAAAAGTTCAGGTGTCCAGCCTTTGAATTTTCCTTCTCTCGCATATTTTTCGGCTTCGACCGCACGTCTTGAAGTCATCAGAAGAAGCAGGATCGCGATATCGGCAGTCGAATCGGTGAGGACTCCCGGCGTGTTCGTGACAGTGATCCCGTGCTCGCGGCAGTAAGCCAGATCAATGTTGTTGAAACCGACCGCATAGTTGGAAACGACCTTCAGATCCGGCATTTTGACAAGCAGTCCGGCGTCGATTTTGTCGGAAAGCATCGAAATGAGCCCGTCAGGATTCAGTTTTTCAAGACTTTCTGCCAGATTTTTATGCTCTTCCTCATTCAGAACAACAGTCTCAAAATTTTTGTCGGCAAGCAGTTCTTCATACCTTTTGCCCGGCAGTTTGCACGAAATAACGATTTTTTTCATTTTTCACCTCTCTTCTATTTTACAATTTCCCAAAGACCACCTTTGTCAGGCCAAACACGGCGGATAATATTCTGTTCTTGAAGAATTGCGATTTGTTTCGTTTATAGTGGTATAGTTGAAGTGTAAAATAGCCGCTACCGAAGACACCCTGGACGGCTGCAGAAAAAAATCACACCCTTTTCATTTTTTTTCGTAAAAACCGCAGGTACGGATTACTAACTGATTTGACAAACCTACCAAGAATATCGGCTCCTCGCGGGGCCTTTTTTTTTGCCTTGATCAATCCAGAGAGACCCAGACCGAGGGACGGATCAAAGCATCGATGAAACCGGCGTTGCGGCCGCTGTTCACCTCACCGCCTGAGGAGACGTTTTCAACTAGATTCTGGTTGTTTCCGGGAGAGCGCAGCCACCAGAAGCCGGCACCGGAATCATCCGTCCAGGCTCCGTTCTTTTTCGCCTCTTCGGAGGCACGGCAGATCCTCGTTTCGACCCTTGGGAAATAGCGGACGACCTCGGCGCTGTTCAGCAGGAAGACCTTGTCGCCCTCCACGTTCGCACTGATCCTCGACCTCTCCTCATCCGAAAAAGCGGAGTTGAAGAAAGTTCCGTTAAGCCACCCTCTTATCTCGCTCTCGCCCCAGCTGTTGCCAGTATTTTCAGGGTTGAAACGGCGGGCGTCCAAACCCTCTTTGGTGATCATAAGAGCCTTTCCGTCCTGAATATCGAGAACATACCAGACGATCCCTGTTCCAGCGTAAGTGCCGAATTTTGACGCGATTTTCTTGGCATTTTCACGCACGACCATCTTTTTTGCAAGCGTGAGACCGGCGTTGTGAGCCTCGATTTCGGCATCCTCGGCCAGAGACTTGTCAAGCTCGATCCACAGAGCAGGACGCACCGTGTCACCAGTGTTCTGAGCCGCACCTTCCCTGCTGTTGAGCATATTCTCTATCTCTTTTATCTGAAAAATACGGCCTGCAGGATTCACAGCCAATATCCGCTGTTTGTCCGAAGGTGAAAATGCAGCATGGTAAAACTCTTCGTTCAACCATTTTGCAAGATCACCGCTGTAGCGGTAATTCACCTTGCTGAAAACAAGCGCCCTGTTGCCCTGGACATCGAGGATCTCCCAGCGCAGATCTCCGCAGCCGCTGTAGTTCTGGCGGCAGATCTCGTTCCCCGGGTCGATACGTCCGAAGCTCGGCAGCGCACGGGAAACAGCCGCGATCCTTGCGGATCTTTCGGCATCAAGGACCTTCTTGTCCTTCTTCTGTTCAGACTGTTTTACAGATGCTGACGCTTTCGGTTTTTCCGAAGAGTCCGACACCGCAGCCGGCTTTTGCGTCTCCGAGGTCTTTGCCGGAGCATGTCTGGAATTGCCTGCTGCAAGAAGAACAAAACTTATAAGTAAAACTGTCATTAAAAACAACGACTTTTTCATTTCTGAACCTCCATCTGTCAAACAGTAAACTTATTTAAGGTATAACAAAAATGAAAAAAAATGAAAGTGTACCGGATCTATTTTGCTGCAGCAAGTTCAGCCTTTCTCTTCTTTTCAGCCTTGGCCATGAACCAGATCGCAAGGAAGATGAATCCGAGCGATACCCAGTCGATGAGAGAAGGATATTTTCCGCCGAAAACCGCTGCGAAAATGACTGTCGAAAGCGTTCCGGCGATGAGCGATGTCAGACGGTTCGCAAGGTTCGCGAAGGTCGCCGTTCTGCCTTTGAACATGAAGATGAAAACTGAGAAGAAGGCGTTGACACCGTAGGCCGTGCCGACAAGTCCTGCCCAGATCGCCCAGTCCCAGTTGGTGTTGAAAAACGCCTTTGCGAACGGGTCGATCCTCGGTCCGGTGACGCCGAACTTACCTGCCGCAATAAGAACGCAGATCGTAACAAGCGTCATCGTGGTGAATGATGCGATCTGTTCGATTGCGAAAAATGCCTTGTTGTTGTCCCTTTTCACAGCCTTTTCTTCTGCCGGACGGGTGTTTTTGTAATAGTTCATGATGTAGATCCTGAACGCGTACGCCGCAATATAACTTGCGAAAATGACCATAAAGGGGATCGACGAGAAGGGGCTCTCCTTGCCGTCGCTGCCGCCGGTGAAGGCCTTGATGAGAACTGCGAAAAGCGCGATACACATAGCGATGTTCTCCTCCATAAAGACCTTCTTTTTCAGAATCCCTTTGCGGATCTGGATCGCATCGACGATCCTGCCGATTATGATGACCGAACCGCGCATGATGATCATCGCGACCATGACCGAGATGTGGTCGAACGTGTAGAGCAGAGTCGTGGTCGGAACTACGACAGCGGTGCAGATGCCCGAAAAGACGATGTATGGCAGCTCGCTCGGCATCGTTATGCCGCAGACCTTGATTTTCCTGACCGAATCGAGGCGGTACCAGCGCATGATGAGAACGACCGCCGTGACGAGCACGCTGGACGCCAGGGTGCTGTAGAAAAGGTATTCCATGCCGGGAAGTCCCGGGAAACCCTCGCCGGTTTTGAGAAAAAATTTAACTCCGACACCTGTGATGATGTAAAAAAAGAAGTAGCAGAAACAAAGCTGCAGAAGCCTTGAGGTCGAACTTGCAGCACTTTCCGAATATTCGTTGCCCAAAATGAATCTCCTTCTGAAAATGTAAATAGTTAGAGGTTACTGAACCGTAAATGTAAGACCGTCGTTGACTAAGTCAGGATCCGAAACTCCGAGCGCGTGCCAGCACGCATCGCTTGAATTTGTTGCAAAATTGAGAACATGAAGAATGCAGTCATCACCGTTATAGGGTCCGATTTTTTTAATTCCGGACTGAACAGTTGCGCCGCTGCAGATGATTCGAATAGCATAGGTAGTGGAAATGTTGCCGTTGATCAAATCCATATCATCGATAAAGAAATCTGTCTCTGTCTCGCCCGTATCGGAATTTGTGAACGACTGGAAATAGCTCATTGTTATGCCTGTCGAGTATTTCGGATATGCAGCAGAACCCATTTCACCGGCAACAGAGTGATTTACCTGAATGAATCTTTCTGTTCCTGAAATATTTGAGAGAGCTTCGAACTCCTCGACTGTTGCAATATGCTTTGTGTTGATGTTGACAACAAGCGTACCGTAAACAGATTTTTCACCGAGAGTCACGCTCGTTTCACACGGCGGGAAGTATTCCGAACCGTCCTGAACGCCGCCAAGACCAGAATATGTCGATGAGGGAAGCGCTGTAGGGTGGAAAAGTGTAACTGTTCCCGTGATTTTTACGCCGGAACCGTCGCAGTCCGTGCAGACTCCCGGGTCACCGGTGTCCGGTCCGGAGTCGCCGGTATCTGTCGGCTCGGAGTCGCCTGTATCTGTCGGCTCAGAATCGCCGGTATCTGTCGGCTCGGTGTCTCCGGTATCCGTCGGTGCAGAGTCTCCGGTATCCGTCGGTGCAGAGTCTCCGGTATCCGTCGGCTCGGAGTCTCCGGTATCCGTCGGTGTCGTGTTCCCTGAATCGGTTGTCGACGAATCGTCACGGCAAGAGAAGGTGCCGTTAGCCAGCTGACGGCAGTATTCGCCGACATTTACATTGCAGGTCTTGACCGGGGCCCCTTCATTTGAAGCAGAATCTTCGACATACCTGCACTCCAGGACCTGAGTCAGATCGTTCGTGCAGGTCTGGGTATCCGTTGTCGGGTCGCACGGTGTTCCGTTTCCGCTGCTTGTTCCGCCATCTTCATCGTCTGCACACGCAACGACGAGCATAGCGCAAGCAACTAAAATCATTAATGAAATAAGTTTTTTCATGGGTTACCTCCTAAAAAAAACGCCGGAGAGCCTGCGCCCTCCGGCCGGAAAAAAACAACTATCTCTCTTTTCTCGCTGCAAATGGAACAAGAAGAGCCATAACGACGAAAAGAAGATACTTTGCAAAACCGAAATCGGTCGGAAGAGCCGTTACAGCGCACCCGCTGCCGTCATCGCCGCCGTCCGGATCCATGGTAGGATCGTATTCGTAAACAAATTCGTTCGAATTGACCGGAAGGCCGATTACTTTATCTGTAGAAACCTTTACCTTGACCTTGTTTATCTGGATCCTAGCCTTCTGACCGTTCGTAAGCTTGAAATCAGCGACGAAAAGCAGGTACTTCTGCTCGTCTACCATGTACTGCAGAGAGTCGGCAAGATCATTGAACATAAAGGTTGACGGGTTTTCGAATGTCGAAACCTTTGATACGAGCGTATCCTCAGGTGAAACTACACCGTCACCGTTCTTGTCGATGTAGAGCGCGAGCGATTTGATCCCCTCTCCGAATTTTACAGAGTCTCCGGGAGCCCTTACCGTTATCGACTGGATCGCATCGTTGGTGCCGATGGACTTCGTTCTGACAAGAAGCATCGGGTGGACACCGTTGAAGTTCTTGTAGTTCGGGACTTCAGGATCGTTTTTGTCTGATCTCGTAAAGATAAAGCCTTCGGTCGGCTCGAATCTGTAGGTTACGAAGTCGATCACGCTGCCCTTAAGGTCAACTGCACCGGCATCCGAAATTTTGAAGGACTCGGAGCCCTCGATGGTCATGAAGAATTTGCCAGCCTGACCGCTCTCGGAATTCGTCTTGGCATCGGCAACAACGAGGAAGTTGTGTTTTACGCCAGGCTCATAAAGTCTGTTCGCAGCGTCAAGAACGGTGAACTCGAAGTAAGAGGACTTGACATCGGCAGAGGAGGCCATCTCCACATCGCCTTCGTCAACTATACCGTTGGCGTTTACATCCTTATAAAGTTTGAAGTTGTTCGTAAAGACATCAGGATCAGCGTTGATCTTGAAGGATCCGCCGTTGAAGCTGAATTTGCCCTTGTCAGCAGTGGAAAGCAGATAGAACTGTCCGAGAACAAGCCCCTGGTTTTCACGCGGGATAATGATTTCAGACGACGAATTGTCGGGAGAGTTTACACCCTCACCGAATTCGATCGTCGCATTCGATGAAAGGTCGCCGGCCGCATCCTTCACGCACATGTTGTCGATGCACTTCTTGCCGTCCTTGCAGTCGGTATCGCTGGTGCAGTAATCCTCGCCGGAATCGGTCGCAACACCGCCGCACTTGGTTTTCGGAGGAAGCTCGCACTCTGTAACGAGCGGGCAGGTCCCGAGTTTAAGTCTGAGCGGGATGTTGCTGTTTGTGTGGTAAACGACATTTGAATCATCAGAAATATCCGCCGAGTTTTTGATGACCTCGTTCTTCGCAAGGTTATCCTTCGGTCTAACAACGAATCTGATCCACGCACCGTCCTCGCAGGTCATCGTAGATTTGTCGCAGTAATAGATCTGATCAGCGACCTTGCGGGCATTTGCGAACGGGAAGCCGCCGTTGACATCTTCAACCGGTTTCCAGTCAGTACCGTTGCCGTACTGGTCGAACTTCGTAGCCATCTCGGTCGTTCCAGGAACATATTCGACCTGTGACGGAAGCGTATCCTGAAGCATTACGTTGTAAGCGATGTATTCGCCCCAGTTCTGGAGCTTTATCGTGTAGTAGAAGGGTCTGTCCGAGCAGATCGCATCCTCTTCCTTCGCGCAGGAGCAGTAGTTCTTCTCTCTGCCGTCAGGAGTCTGCGGGTTCTGCGGGATATCGAATGCCGGCGTCTTGGTATCGACGCTGACGATCATGAAATTGGTGTAGACCTGGTCCTGGTTGGCGCCGATCTTGAGGTTGAACTGAGTGTCACCCTTCTGAAGGTGCTCGGCAAAACCCTCGTAGGTCTTTGCGTCGATCATGAAGACATCGGCATCGATCGCGTATTCGATCGGGTTTGTCGTCGATGCAGGGTTGTTCGGATCACCGATGCAGAAAGGAACATCGTCCTGCCAGCCGAAAACCGACGAAATCGAGTTGAAAACCTCGGTGTAGTTGAAAGCCATGCCTGTTGAATCCTGTGTTCTGAAGGGGTTGCAGTCATTCGCCATAAGCGTGTAATCCGCTGTTGCGTGCTGACCCCTGATCGCCAGGCCCTCTGGTTCGGCAGCGCCGAAAAGATTGATTCCCGTTGCACTTGCAAGACCAGGGTCGCCTTCAAAGGAGAGGAGACCGAGTCTGACCATTGCCTCGCTCGGAAGCTCGAAACCGCTGACAGTGATTTCAGCAGCCTCGAAGCGGTACGCAGCAAGACCGTGGTAGATGTAGATCTTCTTCGCGGCGATGTGTGACGAAGTGTAGACGAAAGGAAGAGCCCAGCCGCCGACAAGTCCGCTTGTCGTAAGATAATTCTGGTGGTTGCTGCACGCCATACCCTTGACATTGTAATCGCCGTAAATAGCCTCGCCGGGCTTCATTCCGCGCTGTTCGCCCATGAGTACGATCTCCTTCATGAAATCGGTGACGTCAACGCGGTAGGTGTAAACCGCCGTTTCACCCGTATTAGTGTCTGCCGGCATATCGAGAGTCTCGAACTCAAAGCCGCCCTGGGATGTTGGTCTCGGCATTCCCTGATACGACGCAGTGATCTCTCTGGTAAGCGTGAGCGTCGGATCCTCAGCGTTCGTGAATGTGAGCGTGACCGAGTTGTCGGTCGGGGTGTTCAAATTATCCGGATCGTGACCGGTAAGCCATATCAGGAAAGCGCGGTCGACATCGGCATCTTCCGGAACATGCCTTGAAGTCAAAGTATAAGTTGAACCGATATTCGGGTCTATGCATGTATCGGCCTGCGGGTTTCCGGCAGTTGTTGTCGCTGTG